>Ga0055448_10000006_pt1 | contig 50419 bp, 57 predicted proteins | sample China_Galinas_PW_4_FD_57744 | JGI IMG/M metagenome (GOLD analysis project Ga0055448, IMG submission 57744) | Wetland microbial communities from San Francisco Bay, California, USA, that impact long-term carbon sequestration - China_Galinas_PWA_D2 | ecosystem: Environmental > Aquatic > Marine >... | reverse complement strand
CAAAGTAAATAAAGAATTGCGCATCAATGCGATGAAAAATCATACGGCAACGCATTTATTGCAAGCGGCATTGATCGAACTATTTGGGCCAACCATTAAACAATCCGGCTCATTAGTGCATCCTGATTATCTGCGCTTTGATTTTACCTATCATGAAAATTTAAGCCCTGAAGATATCAAACGGGTCGAAGATCTGGTAAATGCCAAGATTCGAGAAAACATACCAGTCAATATTGAATATACCACGCTCAAGCAAGCGACTGATCGCGGCGTAATTGCCTTCTTTGGCGATAAATATAATCCTGATAAGGTGCGCGTGGTCGAGATCCCTGGCTTTTCTGCTGAACTATGCGGTGGTACCCATGTGGTCTCAACCGGAGATATTGGCACCTTCAAAATCACTGAGGCAACTGCCCTTTCTGCTGGCCATCGCCGTATTGTGGCCCTAACTGGCCCGCGCTCAATTGAGCTTTTTCAGGATACCTTTAATGACATTAAAAACCTCAGCCAACAGTTTAAGGTTAAACGAGAAGAGGTAGTAGAAACCATAGAAAAACAGACTGCTACGCTCAAATCTGCCCAGCAGGAAATTAAACAGTTAAAAAAACTGTTATGCCAGGTTAAAATTCCTCAATGGGTCAAGCGAATCGAGCAAATAGGCAAAATACCCTTCTTATTTATACACCTGGATGGTATGGGCAACGAAGAGCTCAGAGATATTGCTGGCCAGCTTATGAGTACCAAATCTGGATTCTATGTCCTTGTGGGCTCTTTAGAGGGCAAACACCTGGTTTTATGCTCCCTCGCGCCAAAATTGATTACTACCATGAATTTGAAAGAATTTGGCACCTGGGCGAAAGAGAAGCTCGGTTTGCGAGGCGGAGGTTCTCCAGAGATGTTCCAGGGAGGAATGGCCAAATTTGACCCCTCTATGGAGAAGAAAATCAAGGAGTGGGTAGCTGCCCACCAGGGATAGCAGCTACCCAGCTCCATCTCTTCTATTTTTTGCATGTTTGATACTTAATTTATAAAAGTTAGCCTGGAATCCTCTCTGAACTTCAGGGTAAATTGACAAATAGAAATGTTCTGGTATTCTATTGGTATGGGAGAAATCCCATTACTAAAGGAGGTTAACTATGAATACTACAAGAAAAATTCTTATGGCTGGTTTGGTAGGTTTAATGGCTATCGGTGCCGGTACAGGCTTTGGCTTTAGATATATTGATAAACGGGTAAAAACTGTCCGTAAAAAAGCTAATGGCTTTGGTATGATCCGTAAAATGGCTTTTATGGGCCTTGGCGGATTTAGTGGTACTTCAGTAGCTATGATGGCTGGCCAACAGCTTATGCAAATGAAAAAGAAGTAAATAAACTATTTTAAGCCCCTTTCTGAGGGGCTTATTTTTACCTTTAAATTGATCCAATCGGCCCTTTTGCTTCATTTAGCTACCACTGATAACCCTTTTGCTTCATTTAGCTACCACTGATAAAATGAATTTAATAGTTAATTAATTATTAAAATGATGAGGTTATATCATGAATTTCAAGAAAATAGCTCTTGCTCTCTTGAGCATAGTAACTCTTATGCCAGCTGCAACATATACTACAGGTGAAAACATAGCAGAATTAAAAAGACAAAGAGGTGAGTTTATCAGTGCAGGACTTGCACTCATCGTACCATCAGCACTCTTTTTAAACTACAATTATGGCAATGAGAGTTTTGATCCAAAACTTGCTACGATGTTTGGATCTTTTGGACTAATGTCACTTGGCTTCGGTGCACTCGGTCAATCGATAATTGAAAGTGAAAATGAAAATACAACAAGCGCAAGTCTATGGGGTACACTTGGTATAGTTGGGATAGTCGCCCCATTAATATATGCAATGTGGCAAAGTGAAGGTCCAATAGCCTAACGATTCAGACTCAAGTATTGAATATTATAAGCCCCTCAGAAAGGGGCTTATTTTTTTTGCTTTATTTTTTAATTTCTTGCTCAATCATATCAGCAGCATCATCAATTAATCGTTCCAATTCCTGTTGCTCAGCAGGTAAAAAATTACGCAATACATAATCGCCAACTTCTTCTTTTTGTTCTGGCCGGCCAATACCAAAACGCAATCGGGCAAAATCTGGCCCACAGGCTTGTATCAACGAACGTAATCCATTGTGCCCGCGTGCACTCCCGCCAATACGAAAAGAAAGATTCCCAAATGGTTTTTCGAGCTCATCATGCACCACTAAGATGTTTTCAGCTTTGATGCCCTGTTTGGCCAGCAAGGGAATAACATTGCCTGAATTATTCATAAATGTTTGTGGTTTAACCAATAGTATTTTTGTATCGCCAATCATAATTGGCGCGATCTCCATAATACCTTTTTTCTGCCAACTGGAGCCATATCGCTGCGCTAACTGATCAACAATGCGAAAGCCAATATTATGTCGCGTACGTTCATATTTTGGCCCACTATTACCAAGCCCGATAATCGCTTTGATATCTAAATCATGTGCCATGAAACTTCGCCCTTTTAGCGATAGAAATGCGTAAAGATAAACGCCAAACATAAAAATGTCGTAATACCGGTAACGAGTGCCCATGCAGTGCCAATCTTAGGCGCAAAAAAATAAATGGCAAGCATATAGGGTACCCAACAAAATAACGTACCGAGCAATACAAAACGTGCATTACTCGCAACAGCCTTGCTTGATGAAACATAGCCAATAAAAATATAAGAAAGCCACGTAAATACCGGAAATAACGTCATTAAACGTGATACTAATGGTGAACCATTCATTTGGAAATAAGTGATAGTTAACGTAATAAGACCACCAACGATAAAGGCAAAAATATAAACTATATTATTATTCATACATTTCCATTTGAAAGAGTACGAATTTTCTGTTCAATCTGGCCCACAGTTGCAAGCATCTGAATCTTCTCAACCAATTGAGATGCAACACAAAATGTTGTTATCTTACTATCCTGCGCAACATCCGAAATCGTATTGCTAACAAACACCTGTTCAAAATCACTTGCAGCAATTTTTTCACGTGCGGTGCCGCATAATACCGGATGTACAAAATAGCCATATACGCGCTGCACTTGTTGTGCACGTAATTGCGTTGCAGCATCGATTGCCGTACTACCAGTGGCAATAATATCATCAATAATGATTGCGGTTTCATGAGCACACAGGCCACGCGAACCAACAATTTCAGTATGACTCGCACTATGACGCTCTTTTTCAAATACCATACTCGCACAACCAAGTAACGCAGCAATTGATTTTACGCGATCATATGCTCCTTCATCAGGAGCAACTAATAATGCCTGTTTATAGTTAGGAATATGATCTTTAATATGCTGCGCAATTGATTCCATCGTTGAAATATGCGTCACCGGATTGCTAAATAATGGCATGATCGCTGGTTCATGAAGATCAACCGTTATAAATTGATCAATACCGGCAGTTTCTAATAATTTAATAACCAATTCGATTGCCGATGCTTGCCCGGTATATTGGCGTGCATAACCAAAATACGGAACTATGCCAACTATTTTAGCTGCCCCTGCTTTTTTGAGGGCGTTAGCGGCAAAAGCTAACTGCATAATATGTTCATTAACGGGAGCATTGGTGCTGTGTACTAAAAAAATAATATTGCCTGCCGGATCAAATCCAGCAGGCATTTCTAGTTTATATTCTGAATCAGGAAAGGTGGTTCCTTTCAATTGAATTAATTGCGTATTCAATTGAAAGGCGAGTGCATGAACTAAATCACAAGAATTTAATGAAACTATCTGCATCATAAAACCCATTCGACTTTACTTCAATACCTTCCAGTCTTCACATAAATTTTCAATGCTCAGGGCGAACAATTAAAATCTAAAAAACTTACTACGCAGTTGCTGTTTTCTCTTGTTTCTTCGCTGCTGCTAATTTTTCTTCATGTTTTTTATCAAGTGATTTACGTAAACCAAGTGTACAATCAGCTTTTGGTGATACGTAAATTGGACGGCCTGATACCGCATCAATCACCACATCAACTTTTTGTTTTTCTGCAAAATCTTTTGCAGCATCAACCATCATTTTTGAAAGTTGTTCAGTTTCCTGCATTACAAACATTTTGAATTCTTCTTCAGCACCTTGCACGGCATTTTTATATTCGCGATCCATTTTTGTTAATTTTGCTTCTTGATCTTTGCGCGCTTGTTCGCTGAGCATATTCTTTTTACTTTCATAATTTTGCACTTCTTTTTGAATTTGTTGTGCAATGTCTTGTACATTTTTGCTCAATTCTTCGCGTTTTGTATCAGTGCGTTGCGTTGCTTGTTCACCTGCTGATGAATTTTGCATAACGTCGTTGGTATCAGCCCAACTTATTTTAAGTGAACTGTTGCTCATTAAGCTGTTTACATCAATATTTGTTTTGGTTGCATCTTTTTTTGCCACCGTCTTTGCCGCATCTGCGTATAAACCTGGCATTAATATAACGATACTTAAAGCAACAATTGTTAATTTTTTTATTATATTCATAAGAATCCCTTTGGTTTATTAATATTAACCACACTCATCCTGAGCGAAGTGAATCTTCGAACGAAGTCGAACGGATTCATTCACGATACTTTTTTTGGAAAAAATGTCAATTATAGTCAGGAAAGCAGGTACGCATAACCCATTTGCGCATCTCTTCTAAAATAAATATTGATGATGATAAAGCAATAACCATGCACCATTGTTCAAAAGTAATTGGTACCGTTTTAAAAATCCGCTGCATAAATGGTGCATACACCAATAACAGCTGCAAGCCAAATACAAAACCAGTGGCTAATAACAACCAACGGTTACTAAAAAGCCCCAATTGGAAAACTGATTTTGTATCGGAACGGCAGTTCCATGCATTAAACCATTGAAACATTGCCATCGTGAGTAATGCCATAGTACGTGCATAGGCGATATTTGCTTGATAATGATGAAATACCGCAAGCGAAACAATACCCATTGGTAATGCCATGAACATCATTTTGCTCATCAATGCCGGATCAACTAAATGTATTTTGCGATGTAACCATTTTTTATGCAATAAACCTTCTTCTTGCGGTTCGGTAGAAAGTGCCACATCTAAAAAGCCATCAGTTACTAAATTGAGCCATAAAATTTGTGCAGCCGTAATTGGCAGCGGCATATTAAGTAGTAAGGCAAATAACACCACTAAAATCTCGCCCATATTGGTTGCAAAAAAATAAAGAACTACGCGCTTGAGTGTATAAAATATATGGCGCCCTTCTTGAATTGCCCGCACAATATTGGCAAATGAATCATCCAATAAGATAAGATCTGATGCTTGCTTGGCTACTTCGGTTCCAATGCCGCCCATCGCAATACCCAAATCAGCTGCTACTAATGATGGTGCATCGTTAATACCATCTCCAGTCATAGCTACAATTTTATTACGATCATGAAACAATTTTACAATACGTAGTTTATGAATCGGCGATACCCGCGAATATACTTTTACCCGTGGTAACCTAGCCAACAACTGTTCATCAGAAAGATCATCGATTTCTGAACCATCAATGATCTCATCACCTTCTTGTATAATCCCCACTTGTTTGGCCACGTATAATGCCGTCTTTTTATGATCTCCTGTCGCCATAATTACTTCGAGCCCTGCATCACGGGCTTGACTCACCATTGCAGCAACCTCAGGACGAATCGCATCTTGAATACCACACAAGCCAAGAAATTCAAAATGATTTTCAACAAGTTTACAAGCCTCTTCAAAATCTAACGGCTTATCTTTTGACAACACCTGTATATCAAATGTTTTTTGGGCAACGGCAACAACACGTAAACCATCGCGCAACATATGTTCAAGCTCTTCTCGCACGCCATCTGATATATGTGCACAACGGGACAAAATTGTTTCTGGAGAACCGGCAATAAATATGCGCCCTTTATCCTCATCATCAAAAAACATGGCATGATAGCGCAATTCAGGATCAAATGGAATCTCAAATAATTTGCGGTATTCTTTTTTGAGCTGTTTGCCATCAAAGCCTAACTTTTGCCCAAATACTTTTAGAGCTGCTTCAGTTGGATCTCCTTTAATATCAAAGGCACCTCGTTGCGGGAGGTAGGTAATCTCTGCATTGCCAAGTAGATAACAGGCATGGGCAAATCTTCGTAGCTCTTCATATGGCTCAAGATCAGTTACTTTAGTATCGGTTATAAATAATTCTCCTTCGGGATCATAACCTTGTCCTGAAACACGCCAGCGCTGCCCATCAACATAGACCCGTGATACCATCATTTCATTACGAGTTAATGTACCTGTTTTATCAACTATGATAACATCAGTACGTCCTAAACCTTCCACTGCATGCATCTTTTTTACCAATACTTGTTTTTTGGCCATACGATACACACCAGATACAAGCACTAAGGTTAGTACTACCGGCAATCCTTCTGGTACCACACAAATAAATAATGCGGTGAGCATGACAAGCAATTGACTGATTGGTTTACCAGTGAGAAAACCGATTACAAACATACCAACGCACATAACTAAAATGGCAATCAAAATCCAATAGGAAAGCCGATCCAATTCTTGTTTGAGCGGCATATCCATCTGAATTTCTTCAACTTCTGTATGTATCTTCCCAATTTCTGAATGCTTACCCGTTGCAACCACAACTGCTAATCCAGAACCAGAAAGAACATAGGTTCCTTTAAAGAGCATATTTTTCTGATCAGCTACAGGCAGGTTTTCATTTTTACGTTCATCTGGTTTGAGTTCAACAACTTTGCGTACTGGCCGCGATTCACCAGTTAATACTGCTTCATCAATTTGCATATTATTAGATTCAATAATACGGGCATCAGCGGGCACCCGTGCTCCCTCTTGCAATACAATAATATCACCCGGAACAATATATTTATCTTCGATTAATCGCTTTTGGCCATCACGAATAACAACCGAATCTGCTTTAATAAATTGCTGGAGACTATGCAAAATAGAACGCGTACGCCCTTCTTGAATGGTACCAATGATGGCATTAAAAAAAAGTACGCCACTAATAATAAATGCATCAAGCCGATCTTCACCCATAAAAAAAATGATCGCTGCTGCCGCTAATAGAATATAAATAAGTGGATTTTGAAACTGAGAAATAAATACCCAAAACCAAGATTCTTCTGGTTTTGTTGGCAATACGTTCTGCCCATATTTTTTGGTGCATTGTTGGATCTGTTTACCCGTAAGCCCCGTTTCAGCATTGGTTTCAAAAGATTTTAAAACTTCTTTTATATTTTCTTGGTATATCTTCACGCAATAACCTTAGTCTTAATTTTCTTATCATTCGACTTTTTTTGATCTTTAGATCTTCATTTTTCATGTAGTAAAACAGAATGAACTAGAGATATATACCATAGAATTATAGGTAAAAAAAGAAAAGAACTCCCCTCGTTCTTTTTTATTCGAATAGGAATTGAGCACCCCCGCGCACCCTTCCGCCTTCGCTTATCCGGCTGTGCCCGTCATAGTTAAAAACGACGACTGGGCCTTCATGCTCGCTAAGCTATGGCGCGATGCCACGCCGTAGTTAAAACGTAGGCGGGCTTCGCTATCGGCATCTTGCAAAAAATGTGCAAGACATTTCAAAAATAGCGAGACAATCGCATCAATTGCAATAGTCTCGCTATAAAAATCTTTTTATTCTGATGATTCCGCTAATTCTTCTAATGTTTCTTCAGTATCAGAAGTATCAGTAGATTCTTTGCTATTATCTAATTCTTCCTGAAAACCTTGAGGTAATGTCTTGTAGGCGAGATATTTTAGTAAAGATGGAACTTCTTCGGGAACTTCCGTTTCAGCCTCCTGCTCTTGTTGAGCAAAATACGTTTCAATATCAACCATTCTTGCTAACACAGCTTTATGCGCAGCCGGATACTTTTCTGGATCAAGTTTTCCATGAAAATAAGCGGCAGTCGCTCGATTAAGATTCGTAATATATTTCATATCACGATCTTTATCTTCTTTAGGTCGATGCTCATTTTCTGCAAAGTATCGTTCTCTTTCATCCATACCTGATTGAGCTTCAGCATAAGAAGCTGAACTTTCATCAAACATATCATGCAAATAACCAGAAAAGGCTATTTTTTAAACATTTGTTCTTCAGGAGTTCTAGGATTAATCGATTGAATATCAATCGTTCTAATACTCATAAAACAACCCAAAAAAAGAATGTTCATCAATAAATTTATGGTAAAAAGCCTATTGAAAAAAAACATTAACACATTTCTTCTCTAGTTCTTCCATCTGGCTTTTCAGAAACTAAATATTCTGAAACAAGCTTTTTAGTTTGTTCTTTTATTCTTGGTTCTTTCTCAAGCTCAAGTTCTTTTTCAATACTTTCCAGTACTGATGCAGAAACTTCCATTGAATCTTTGAAGTTATCATGAGTTGGGATGCCTGTTTTATCAGAAGCATATGAATCGATTTCTCTTATAAGAATAAAAAAACGAGCCGCCATAGCAGGAGAAAACATTTGCATAAATACTCTTTGAGTACCACTATTAGCAGCGGAAATGGCTATTTTCAAAATCATTTCATCATAAAAAGTGCTTCTTTCAGGATCATAACCCCCATCAGCTTTTATCCCACCTACAACAGCAATCGCCATTTAAACACCAACTAATAATTTTTTCACGGTACTCCTTTATATATAGATTGAACTTTTTAAGCAAAACACCCCTAGAATAGGGCATTATCTACGAAAAATCAACGGAAAAGCCTAGTAGAAAAGCTTTACTTTCATTTGATAAATTTTATAAAATTATAAAAAAGCAAAAAATTATATTTTGAATTTTTTTATAGATATACAAAAAAGGAGTATGGGCATGAAGAAATGGGCTATTTTAACGAGTTTAGTGATTGCTGGGAATGTTCAATCAGATTGTCAGCAAGCTCATCGCAAACATAGAGATAAAAATATTGTACGCTGTTGCTATAATAAAAATGATATTCGCAAACACGCTGAAAGAAACCCCGACCGAGGCAATAGGGAAACCTGCTTTTATTGTGGCTGTAAAACTGAAAAGCATTCAGAATAAAAGATCCCCGGAATTTACCAGGGCTTTCCTAGTTTTTAAGACTATTCTTCAGAAGGAATCCATATCTTAATAACTTTATTTAATAAATAAGTAGTAGAACATAAACCGATAAATCCTAAGGTCCCTATAACAATCCATCTATTTCTTTTATCGTAATATGTCAATTCAGATTTCATCTCTGCAATTTCTTTATCAAATCTCAGTTTTTCGATGGATATGTTTTCTTTTTTACAATCATTATTTTTCTCAGTAGGCAGTTCAACCTCTTTTGACGGTTCTTCTGTCAAACCAAGCCATGCTTCATCATTCTGAGAAAGATCATTAAGAATATTATTTGTCTCTGAAGCACATATAAATACGCCATAAGAAGCAACAGCTAATAAAGCTAATCGATAAAATTTCATGCCCGCCTACATTAAACCGTCTTTGCTAAAGCTCCGACGTATTAAAAAAAATTTATATAGGAAAATATGGGAAATTGTATAAGAAATGGGAATAAAAGACAAATAACTCAAATAATATTAATCTTATTGTGTTAGAAAAAACCTATAATTCCTTATCACTTTTAAAGGTATAAAATGGTAATTCATCCACAACCGAACCTTCAGCTTATTTATGTATCTGATATCACATACTCTACAGATTTTTATAAAATACTTTTTAATGCTGAGCCAGTATTTTCTAGCCCTCGCTATGTGGCATTCTCAGCTGGTGATGATACATTATTTGCACTTTGGACAGGCGGAACAACTCCAGATGCAACTATTCCACGATTTTCTGAAATTGGCATTATGTTGCCTACTAACCAAGATGTAGACGATCTTTTTGAGCTATGGAAAAAAAATCCTAATATAACGATAATGCAAGAACCGCAAACTGAGGTGTTTGGCCGCACTTTCTTGGTAAAAGATCCTGATGGGCATATAATTCGTGTATGTCCCAAAGATTAGGTATAGAAATTCATTAAAAAGCCAGGCTTCTTATTCCTCAAAAGAAAATGGCAAAGCCAGACGAAGCCTTGGCGAAGACTGGTGGAGGCGATGGGAATTGAACCCATGTCCGCACTATATCACATACCAAGTACTACATGTTTGTTCTTTGTTTATACAAAGATGCCCCTCCAAAGACAAAAGTTAGCATCCTCGACAGTTGTATGATACTACACCGCGCTACACAACTATAAATGATTACGCGGGAGTTCTATCAGGGTAATTTCGAGTTAACCGAACTGATAGACACGTTCAGTTAACAAGTCGCCTAAGCCCTGCTTAGGCGTGTGCATTAAGCAATTGCACTTATTGATTTGACTAATTGTTTAACGAGCACTCAGTCAACGCTCGACATGCACTTACTATGCTCAATACCGCGTCGAAGCCAGTACGCCCCCAAAATTTCAAAGAATCTTTCATATATTCTAATTGTAACATTATTTTGAGGGTATAGCAATAGATAATAGTTCGATCTAATGGGATGATTGATAAGAATTGCCCTAGGAATGGCGATAAAATGAGAAAAGCCCAACTAGCAAAGGTTGGCCGTGCCAGACGAAGCCTTGGCGAAGACTGGAATTGAAATTAGATCATAATCTTGTCCGTCTACACCTAACGGCTACGGTCGGACAGTCTTCGATCTTCTCTAAAAAAGTCTTTCTTTTTTCCTCAAAAGAAAATGGCGAAGCCAGACGAAGCCTTGTCGAAGACTGGTGGAGGCGACGGGAGTTGAACCCGTGTCCGCATCATATCAAAATCGAATCACTACATGCTTAGTTTCTGCTTATACCAATACAAAAGACTCCAGAAACAGAGTCATCCTTGCAGGATGGAAATGTGATACAGCAGCATTACTATTCCATAAAATCTTATGCTGCCGGACTATCTAAGGGTAATACGAACTCAATAAAATGGATAGACACATATTAAGAAGTTCGCGCGTAAATTATATTACGCAGTGAAAACCATTTGTTGTTGTGGAGCTATTCCGAAGAAATTAGCAACACGTTGTCCAAATGACTCTTCACTTTTTACGGTGCTTTCTGCACTTCTTGTTTTTAACTAATTGTTTAACGAGCACTTAGTCAACGCTCGGCATGCGATCAGACCTCTTTATAACACGTCGAAGCCATTACGCCCCCATAAATTTCAAGGAATTGAGCTTTTCAACGTAACACGAGCCAAATCTTTTTGCAAAATCTTCTATTCTATTTTTAATTTCTCAGACCAGTCACGCAATTTTCTACCACGTTGAGTAAGTGCATCAATGCCTGCATATACCCCTGCAGAGTCATTGACAGCCATGAAAAGAGTGCCTATTCCTGAGCTACTCGTGCCTAATGTTTGAATAAATGAGCCAAATGGGGGACAACAACTATCAAACACCGGGCTTATAAAGCCAAAACAGAATGTTGCTCCTAATGCGGTTAAACATTTCACTGTCTGTGGATGATAATTCCAAAGATATCGCATATCTTCAATTTCACCTGTTCCATATCGCTGTAATGTTTCTATATGATTTTTCCATGCGCGTAATATCAGCAAATAATCATCTTTATCTATCGCTTTTTTATTTTTTTTCAAAGAGCTTAAAGCATGCTCTTCAAATACAAGTCCTAAATAGCCACGATTTGTATTGTAATCAAGTACAGCATGAGCAACTGAACTCGTATCCTTTTTACAAACATCTGATAAATGGCTTGTTGCGGTTATAAATTTTACATCATCTTGAATGTCAAAAGCTATTTTCACTGCTTGTTGATGATGCGTTAACTGGATATCATACGATTTACGATGACGCATGCCATACAGAGGCATTGTTATTATGAGAGCAAAAAAAACATATTTCATAATTTTTAAATTATTTTATTTTTTTATATAAATCTTCGCGTAACTCTTCTATTTTTTTATCTCGTTTATCAAGTGCCATAAGTCCATTGCCAACTTCATCCCAATAATCATATAATGTTTTACTACCCCATAACCCACATGTTAATGAGATGATGGCAGCTGGTAATGTACATGGTGGAAATAAACAACTCACCCCTAAAAAACATCCTCCTATGGCTGTTTCTCCTAATACGGCTGCCGTTTGCGGATGAGAAGAAATTAAGTAGTTTATTTGATCAATTGTACTCAATTCAAGCTCGATAAGCTCTTGAGCAATACCATCTTGAATTTGTTGTACTTCTTCTGAATACCGCACATTGTAATTCTCATTAAAATCTTTTACTGCCGCAGAAACGGCTGCAAGCCCAAGCTCGCCCTGGTTTCTCTGTTCTTTCAATACCCGACGAGTAAGAGCAGTAATATCATTTCGTTCATCTGAACTATATAAGGTAACATTAAAAATTTTACTCTCATCAAAACTTGATAATACCTTACGCACCATTTTTTCCGACTTGGTAAGTTCAAAGTATCCTGCACTCAATGGCACTGTTAAAAATACTAACAATATCAATATATATCTTTTCATACTCCCTTCCTTATTCTTCTTTTTCTTTAAATATCGCTGCTAATTTATCAATCTTAATTCGAGATGATGCAATTTTACCTGATATCTCTCGTGATTTATCACATGAATCAATAACACAATAAAGACCAGCAACCACGGGTATTAAACCTAATTTTCCGATAAGTGTACCAAAAGGAAAACAACATATATTCAATAATGGACCGCCACAAAAATAAGTCCCAGCACCACATGTTACCGCCCCAACTCCTAGGCCTCTTTCTGGATTTTCTTTAAGCAAGACTATTTCTCGATATAACGGATTATGAAGCCTATCTTGAAATCTTTTGATAGTATCTTGTGCTGCAGCACGCACTTCAAGATCACCATGCGTCGGATTTTCTATACTCGTTAACTGTTCAACTCGTTGATACACCCATGTAAGATCGTTCCATTCCTCATCAGGTTCTTCTGCTTGTATACGCGTAAGAGCCATATTGGTAAGATTTAGAATCGTTTTCTCTTCATCTTCTTTCATACTTCCTACAAGGTCATTCATCATTTTCTGCTCAATACCAAGCGTATGCGCAACTTGCTCAACAGGCGAGAGCTCTTTTGGTTTATTCATAAGACTTAACATGGTATTTATACCAGTTTTCAACATGCCATATGTAGGAAATGATACGAGCATCAACACTATTAACCATATTTTTTTCATAGATCTTTCCTTATCTCATTAAAATTGAGTATTGCAATCAGTTTTTCTAAGTTCTCTTTTTCTTGTTTGGCTCGCACCCCAATTCCTGGTACCTTATCCCAGCGAAGACATAAAAATAACAGACCAACCGTAATACTGATACTTGAGCAACATCCCACCGCTGTTCCTGCAGGCCAGCAACAGGCATCCATTGGTACCCCTGCATATGATCCGGCAAGTCCGCATATACATAAAGTTCCTCCAGCATACTGTTGATACTTATCAATATTAAACCATCCATATTCTTCCAAATATTCTTTGCGACTATTTAAATAGGTATATGTTGCCTCACACACCCGCGAAAGATCAGTAGATATTTCTTTCTTACCGTAAGAATCTACTTTATGGCGAATGCGTTCTACCATCTTATATAAACCAGCTTGATCCCCCCAAGCAGTAAGACCTTGAGAGCGAATAATTTTTTTATTTACCGTAAATTGCGGCAATAACTTATGCGTAATAGTCTCAATTGTTTGCTGATCAGATGGGATATCTTTTATAAAGCCTACTATCTTTATCGGATCTAAGCTCAATGCATGGGCTACGCGTTCAAGTGGAGATAGTTCCATGCCATATATTAATGGAACTTTCATAACTAAAAAGAGAATCAGCCATACCTTATACATAATACTTCCTATAGCAATAGACTCATCTCTTTTGATGGGGTAGTTTACTGATTTTTTTGAGGAAGTAAAAATTAGATTGCCATTCAAATCTTTTAGTAGAAATATCGATATACATTGGGACCTGTGTAGAAATAACCATACAACCCATCATAATAGAATGAATGTTTTTCTGCCCCCCAATGTTCATGACGAGTATCATATGCATTTTTTATCTTATATCTTTGCTGATTATGATAATGCATACCCTTTAAACCTATCCCAATACATGCTGTTAACACCGTCATTGTTTTTATATAATTGGGTGTAGGTTTTTCAATTTTTTTCCTTGAGATGTTTTAATATCTCGTTTTTGTAGAAATGTTACTATATTTGTTGCTACTAAACCTGCTCGAACATTTTCTCCTAGGGCATTCAAAGCACCTTCATCATTCGCTGCTTCTCGCAATATCTTATTATTTTCTTCTTCATTATCACCAAATGTGACTTCTTTTTTTTTGTAATTAGAACTACAACTGTAATGAATTGGATAATCAGAAAATACAATCGCTTCTTCTAAATTTAAAACTTCTTTAATTTTTTCTCTCACTTCATGAACAGGATTTGCATGTGTACAACTCTCACTCGATGTCTCAGACCAATATGTCTCAGACAAGTTTTTAATACGAGGAACACATATTGTATAAATAGGAGAAGCTGAGAAAATCAATAATTTTTTAGGAGAAGCTGAGAAAATCAATAATTTTTTCATGATAAAGCCCCTAATGTATTTTGACACTTTAGTTTAATGATTTTCTAAGAAAGTAAAAGGGAGCGCTGGTAGGTTATTTATATTTATAGACGTCTTTCAGTTCACGTGCTGTTTGTCGTTTGATATCGCGTTCTTTCAGCGCCTGCTTCTTACCAGCTGCTTTTTTATGTTTAGCCAAACCAAGTTCAACTTTGACAAGATTTTTTTTATTGAAATACAGTTTTAATGGGACTACTGTAATACCCTTTTGAGAGATTTCCCCTACGAGACGATTTAATTCTTTTTTGTGCACAAGTAATTTACGACTACGTTTCGCATCTTCTTCTTTATGGCGATATGCTTTTTCATAGGGCGTGATATGACAGTTGATCAAAAATAGTTCTCCATCATGCACCGTTGCAAATGCACCAGTAAGATTCACATGGCCGGCACGCAATGATTTAACTTCATTACCGGTCAATACAATTCCCGCCTCGATAATATCGAGAATCTCATAATCGTAAAATGCTTTTTTGTTTTTCGTTATCAACTTCATCTTTATTCGTCTTCCGTCTCCGCTCAGACTATGCCGAAGACAAGATTTTTAAATACGGATTATTTAAGACCATATACAACAATATGATATTGATCATATAAAATATTTACGTATAGTATTATAGTATCAGGGATTATCAGTGCACGCAATCAAATCCACTAACAAAAAGAGAAGAAGATATATGATAAAAAAATTATCTCTCTTAGGCATGATGCTCATGCTTTGTATGACTATACAGGCACGCCGACCAGATAAATGTTTATTAGTTGGCACCGTACAATTTCCTACCAGCATGGCTCAAGTCCCTTCTTTGAGTATCTATTGGGGCGGCCATAAAATTACAAGCGATATTGATACTGAAAGTAAAAGTTTGAGTTTCACCATTTCGCAAGATCGCTGTCAAAACGTATTTTATATCGTAATTGCCGATAATATTTCCGTTTCAACCAACGAAAATACCGTTGAATATCTGCGTGTTGCACCACAAACTTCATATAAAGGCTATAAACTCGTACGCCACAAGCATGTTAAACCAATTCCTGATATACCAGGGAAAAAATTAAGTGCTGAGGCAATTCAAAAATATAAACCAATGTATAGTTGGGAAATAGAAGAAGTTAAACTGATGCACAATGGCCGCATTCCTGATAATGCAATTATCATTTTCTGTAATGCTGATTATGTAAAAGAAATAACGGGTGGAAATGAATTTCAATTGCCACGTATTATTCTGAGCAATGATATTATGCTCCAAGATGATATCGACGAACAGTTTGTTAAATTATTATTTAAATCGCTTGATCTCAATACGTTTCATGCCAGCATCGAACAAGAAGTCAAACGAGATGAACTCACAACTATGATAGCAATGAATCTCTCATGAATAGATTAACACTTGGCATTGAAACTTCGTGTGATGAAACAGCAGCTGCGGTCTATAGCAGTAAGCATGGCGTACTTTCTAATGAACTTTTTTCACAAATTAAAGAACAAAAAGCATTTGGTGGCGTGGTGCCAGAAATTGCCTCACGGACTCATCTGGAAAAGATTAATGGCATCGTAGAATCCGCCCTCAAAACAGCTGGCGTTACGCTTGATGAGATTGAAGTAGTTGCCGTTACCAGTAAACCAGGATTGCCAAGCGCTTTATTAGTTGGCTTTTGTTTTGGTAAAGCACTCGCCTGGGTAAAACAAAAAAAGTTTATTGGCATCAACCATCTTGAAGGGCATGCGTTTTCAGCATTTCTTAATAACAAAGATATTCCGTTTCCTCATTTATGCTTAACCGCATCTGGCGGGCATACGGCTCTCTATTACGTTACTGGCTTTGGCGCATATAAAACAATTGCGCACACCATTGATGATGCAGCAGGCGAAGCATTTGATAAAATTGCACGGTTAATTCAACTGCCCTATCCCGGCGGCCCTGAAATTGAACAACTTGCACAAAAAGCGGGCTTTAAAGATTATTTTAACTATCCGCGCGGCAAAAAAGATCGGTTTAATTTTAGTTTCTCGGGCTTAAAAACCGCGGTCATGTATGATTTGGTTGAAAAAGATGCCTATGATATGGCTACCAAAAAATTTCTCAAACCACACGATCTGAAATTGAAAGAAGAAGTGGCGAGTTCATTGCTTGTATGCATCACTGATATATTTAAGCAAAAAATTGCACTTGCCCTCAAAGAATATCCTGATGTGAAAGCACTTACCTTTGTGGGCGGTGTTGCCTGTAATTCATATATTCGGGAGCAATTGAAAGAGTTTTTGAGTAAAAGAAATATCTCATTACTTTATCCAGCAAAACAATATTGCACTGATAATGCGGCTATGATTGCGTTTGTGGGTAATTATAAAGCAGAGCGAGATGAGTTCTCGCCCTGGAATTTAGATATTTTACAGTAATAAGATTTATTTTCTATATACTACATGAATAAGTTTAGATAAATTCAATGGCTCTGTATCATCGTGACCTATTTCTCCTTTATCTTTGACACTCCACACAATATCCAATAATTTAAGAGCACCAAATTCATCAACAACTGCATCTTTTAAATCTTTCACGGTAGGATTACGAATATTAAATTCAAAAGAATGAAATTCAACATCACTAGAAGAACTCGTAGAAAGACCAAATGGGAAAGTAACCTTAACTTCCAGAGGAGATACTTGTTCCATCATAGAAAACCATTCTCTCGTGGCCTCTGGATTACCAATTAAAAAAGCTGCGATTCCCTTTTCCATTGCACACAACTTACTTCCAGAAAGACTTGTTATCACAATAATGATTAATAGTAAGTGATTTTCTTTCATGCTAACTTATCTTTAAAATTATTTATAATTTAACATCAATAAATACTGGTAGATGATCGCTAATTGGCTTTTTATCAGCATTTTTGTAGAACGCAACCACTGATTGATCAATGGCAAAATCTTTATCATTTTTTGAACGATTAATCAAAATAAAATCAAGCAATCGTATTGGTTTCGCGTGCCAATCAGTAAAGGTATTGGTGGGCCCCATTTTTTTACGTGTAAGTTTTCGTGTATCATTCACGCCAAGTTCACGCGCTTTGCTTATTACTGGTCGTGTTGTACCGGTAGAAGTTGATATCTGAAAATCATTAAAATCTCCCATAATAAAACCAATTTCATTGCTATCTCTGATCATCTTTTTCAGTTCATTGATGATCAACTCAATACTATTGATACGGGATTTTTTGGATTTTACATCTAGATGCGTACTAAATACCCAAAACTTTTTGCCAGTCTTTTTATCTTTAAAATGGCCCCAGGTACAGGTATGAAGATTATTCGCACCCCAGCTGGTAGTATATTCTTGTTTTTCTTTACTCAACCAAAATGTATCACCTGCTAATTTTTGAATACGGCTTTTTTTGTATAAAAGAGGCTCAGAGCCACTCAGATAATATGAATTCTTATTATCTTTTTCTCGGCCATATATTTCATATCCTTTTAAATATTTCATAAGCCAGCGGCGTTGCAATGTATCCAGCTCTTGTATGCCAATAACATCTGGCTCGTAATAACGGATCATCTCAACAATACGCGGTAACCGCTTCCACCAATCACGCTCTTTTTTATCTTGCCGCGAATTATATCGAATATTAAATGTCATAATGCGCAGATCATTTGAATTGATACGAGTATCTGGTGTTTCATATAATTCAGCTAATTGTGCACGCCGTTTTGTACTGAGCTTTTTGGGAATATTAAGTTTTTTGATACCAAGCGTATATAACGCTTCTTTTGCTGCTATTTGCGATTCATGCAGGGCAACATTAATATCTTCTTTGAGCGATTTTTTACTGGGCAATTTTTTCGATATTTTGCCCCATATTTTTGCATCACATACATTTATGAATACAAACATCACAATTAATACATACCACTTTTTCATAACTCTCTCCTTTTTTATCTTCAATGCTATTTTGATTCTACCTTTTTATTGATTGAATCAAGAAGTTCACGATTTGTTTTGAATTTCTTCATCTTATCAATTAAGAATTCCATTCCTTCAATTGTATTCATGGTTGCCAAGAATTTCTGCAATACCCAGACTTTTTTAAGATCTTCAGGACTTTGCAATAAGTCATCGCGGCGCGTACCGGATACAAGCAGATCAAAGGCAGGATAAATACGACGATTAGATAGTTTACGCGTCATATTCATTTCCATGTTACCGGTTCCTTTAAATTCTTCGAAGATCACTTCGTCCATACGAGAACCAGTATCAACTAATGCGGTTGCTAAAATAGTAAGTGAACCGCCTTCCTCGGTATTACGTGCGGCACCAAAAAATCGTTTTGGCCGCTGCAATGCATTCGCATCGATACCACCAGTAAGTACCTTACCTGAAGCTGGCGCAACGGTATTGTATGCGCGAGCCAAACGCGTTATGGCATCAAGTAAGATCATAACATCTTTACCCGCTTCAACTAATCGTTTTGCTTTTTCAAGCACAATGTCAGCAACTTGCACATGGCGACTTGCTGATTCATCAAAGGTAGAACTAATAACTTCAGCGTTGGTACCTTCAACCAGACGACGAAAATCAGTTACCTCTTCTGGCCGCTCATCAATTAATAAAATAATAAGATGTATTTCTGGATGAGCTTCGATGACGGTTTTTGCAATCTCTTTGAGCAACATTGTTTTACCCACTTTAGGCGGCGCTACCATAAGGCCACGCTGTCCTTTTCCAATTGGGGTAAAAATATCCATGATGCGCGTAGAGATATACGTTGGATTAATATCAAAATTTATTTTTTCTGCAGGATGTAAAGGAGAAAGACGATCAAAATGAATGCGATCACCTGCTTTCGCTGGATCATCACCATTTACTTTGGTTACTTTTAATAACGCAAAATATTTCTCGCCCTCTTTTGGCTTGCGTATTACGCCGGCAACTACGTCACCCGTGCGTAAATTAAAACGTCTGATTTGTGAAGGAGAAACATACACATCGTCTGGTCCAGAAACATAATCGTATTCTTTTGAGCGCAAAAATCCAAAGCCATCTGGTAATCGTTCAAGCACCCCAGAGACTTCCATTTCTTTATCAGGATGCGCCTCAACATCTTTAATGTGCTTTATTAATGCTGGCTTTTTGAGTAATCCAGCGCCAACAATGCCTAATCGGCGCGCATATAAATTAAGATCATGCAACGATAAATCTTCTAACTTAATTTTTTTATCGGCATACAATCTAAGCTGTTCAGCACTTTCACCATAACGATGATCACGTGAACTATCTTGAGAACGTTGTGTATATCGTTTACCACGTGGTGAACGTGATTGCTGCCGTAAACCCCCTTTGGAGTCGCTGTTGTAAGATGACTGGCTGCGCGAACGACTTTCAGTTGATTTTGAGCCGTTTGCTTTGTGTGCAACTTTTCCGTTTTGATCGCTCATCAAAACTCCTCCTTAGATAAACATACATCTGCACATGCCATAATAATGAACTCCTTATTTGGCAGAAATGAAATGATTAACGTTCTGCAAATGCACAACGATAACCGCTGCATAGAGAGCGTCCCTATACAATTACTTAACATGAAATCTTTAAGATATTATTCTGTTTTCTCTTATCAAACAATCTAATCTGTACCAGTTCATTGGTTACCAAAAGTAATGACGAATGATAATGAGAAAATTACTCTCCAAACGTCTTGAGCCACGGCTCATAATAGACGATTAACTCTCTTTTCTTTTTCTATATAGCAACATCATAACAGGACTTGCAATATAGATAGAAGAAAACGTCCCAAAAATGATGCCAACTAATAATGCAAGTGAAAAATCACGTAATGCTTGACCACCAAGTATAAACATCGCACCAACAGTTAAACCGGTGGATATACTAGTAAGTATTGTACGTTTAAATGTTTGGCCAATACTGATATTTACTACATTATACAAAGACGTACCAGTTAATTCTTTTAAATTTTCTTTGATACGAGAAAAGATCACAATCGTATCATTAATCGAATACCCTAATACCGCTAAAATTGCACCAATAACATTTACTGAAATATCAATATCAAATATCAAAAATACCGCAAGCATAACAATTGCATCATGAAATAAAGCAACTACGGCACCCAGCGCAAAACCGAGTGACCAAAATCGTGAAGCAATGTAGAGAAGCATCGCAATCAATGCAATCAATACAGCTCTGAATGATTTCCACCGCAACTCTTGCCCAATACCGGGACCAACAGATTCGCTGCCATCAATAAATACTTTGTTGCCTGGCAATGATTCCTGCACTGCTGAACGCATGCGTTCAGCAAGGCCGGTTGCGTCATTGGTAAATTCTTTTACGCGTACCAAGACATCATTATTACCAGAAAATTCTCTGGTAACAGCCCCTTCCCAGCCACGTTGAGATAAAATTTCTTTTAATGTTTCAGCTGACACTTCTTCATCGAATCGCAAAATTACTTGGGTTCCCCCCGTGAAATCAACGCTATATGAAAATGCATGCCCCTGGGTATTCAGTTTATAAAAGTATACGCCAATGGTACCAGTAAAAATAACGAGAGATAAGAGTGCGCATAAATATCGATACTTGAGGAAATCGGTCATGGTATACTCTCCGCTTACCCGAATAGAACAAAGATGCTTTTCATATTATATATTTTCATTAGATATGGCGGCAGTGGGATACCACTACCACCTCAATTTTTAAGAAGGAACCACTGAAACGTAGCGGCGCCCTTTTGGTCCATAATGGAACTTAATCTGACCTTCACTACGTGCATACAGGGTATCATCGCTTCCGCGGCCTACTAATTTACCCGGGTGGATGCGGGTACCACGTTGGCGTACTATAATTTCACCACCGGTCACGTGTTGGCCATCAAACAGCTTAACACCAAGCCGTTTACTCTGACTATCACGTCCGTTGGATGTTGAACCACCAGATTTACTCGTTGCCACCGTAATTTCCTTACATGGTTTATATTGCTAGAGCAATAGCCCCTTTAGATCGTGCTATGCCCGAGATATGGTATTCAAGAAATAACCTCATACTTACTATTTAGGCTATACGGATCAGTAAAAATGTCAATTTCTTGAGTAATAATCCTATAAATTATAGGCCCCGATACTCTGCATCCTTCGAATCGGATGACTAGCCTTCTGAGCTTACTATAGAGCTTTCTTTGATTTTGATACCTCTTCTTGTATTTTTTGTGCCTTATTTGCACGTGCAAGTCTACTTGATAAAAATAGAAAATTATCATTGAATAAAAGCCGTCTTTCTTCGTCTGTTAGAGGAATGCCCATCCCATTTTTTAATCTTATTTTTTCCATTGGATCCATCTTTTGCTCATGCATCTTTTTATCCCACCAATTATCCTTAATTTCCGGACCTGAAGATATAGTAAAACCTCCAATTTCATCCGAACTATCATAATCTAGTGATGAATATTTCCCTGATGAACAACCGATCCGGCATGCTCTTCAGTTATATCAACAATTTCATATGAACTAGCGGTATCAAAAAGAACACATCTGGTTTCATCAGTAGTAATTCCTCCCAAAGAAAAACATTTCTCGAAGGAACTCTCATGCTCTTCTTCTTCATACGTACGCACTATAGTATGACCATCAAGCTTTTTATGATTATGACCAGTGTATGTTATTGAAGCAGATAGTAATAATCCCAAAGCTAAACGTACCAGATAGTTCATTACTACTCCTATTATTTAGTCACGTCTTTCCAATCTTTACCATGGCGCGTAGTTACCACAAATGGGATATCCCAATCAACTGCTGATTCCAGTTCTTTCTTGGCAATTTTTTCAACTGCTTCAACGTGATCTTTATGAACCCGAATTAATAATTCATCATGAATCTGCAAGAGCATGCAGGCATCAAACTTTTTCTTTTTGAGTACGGCATCGAGCTTTATCATGCCCACCTTCATAATCTCAGCCGCCGTTCCTTGCGCAACCGTATTGATCGCAACGCGACGTGCTTCTTCATATAAACTTCTATTTTGTTCATAAATACCCGGCACATGGCGACGCCGTCCCCACAGAGTTGTAACATAGCCATGCTCTATTGCATACTCAATAACTGAATCCATCCATTTTGATACATTTGGATACTGATCAAAATATTTTTGGATATATTCTTTTGCTTGTCCAAATGAAATGCCCATATCTTTTGAAAGGCCGTAAGGCGTCAGTCCATACAAAATACTGAAATTGATTCGTTTGCCAATTTGGCGCTGTTCATGTGTAACTTGTTCAAGTGGTATTTCAAATAAACCGGCTGCTGTTTGCGCATGAATATCATGGCCCCGTAAAAAAGCTTCTACCAACGTTTTATCTTTAGAAAGCTGCGCTAATACACGCAACTCAATCTGAGAATAATCAACAGAAATAAATCGATAGTTTCGATTTGCTTGAAATGCGGCACGAATTTCCAATCCATAGCCAGACGAATTGGTTGGGATATTTTGTAGGTTTGGATCAGAACTTGCCAACCGCCCCGTTGCTACCGATTCTTGCCGATACGTGGTATGAATACGGCCCGTATATGGATTGATATATAGTGGCAATGCATCAATATAGGTGTTTTTTAATTTTGCATATTCCCGATATTGCATGATAAGCCCCGGGATAGGATGCAAATCAGTAAGCTCACGCAACACCTCAACATTCGTTGAATAGCGGCCTTTAGCACTTTTCTTTTTGGACGGCAATTTTAAATCATAAAACAACAGTTGTTCAACTTGTTGTGGTGAATTGAGGTTGATTGATTCATATTTTTCACCAGCCAGCTCAATAATTGTTTTCTCAATTGCCTGCAATTGCCGCGAAATTTTTACATCAAGTTCTTCTAGCACACGGGTATCGCAGAAAATACCGGTTATTTCCATGTGCGCCAGAATCTCGATCAAGGGATGCTCAACCGTATTATATAATTTTTTCAGTTTTTCTTTGGCTAAATCTTTGAGCAAAATATTGGCCAACCGAAATGTTTGCAGCGAATCGCTGCCAGAATAACGTGTTGCTAAATCAAGCGATACATACGCAAAATTTTTCAATTTTTGTTGTTTAACCACTTCATTAAAGGTGAGCATCTGCTCATCAAAATAAAATTCAGAAAGCCGCTTCAAGCCGACCCGCTGCCAGCTTGGTAATACCAATCGAGCGGCAATAACGGTATCCAATGCAATGCCACGCATTGCGATGCCCAGGCGCCACAAGACTTTATAATCAAATTTCACATTATGCAGATATTTATGATACCGCTCATCTTCTAAAATCGGTTTAAGTGCAGCAACCACTTCTTCTTTACTCAACTGATTTTCATCAACAATATGAGCAAATGGCACATAATAGGCCGTATCCTCAGAAGCAGAAAATGATATACCTACACAAGCGTTGCGCATCGGATCTGCGCCATCAGTTTCAGTATCTAACGCAAATTTTTTCTTCTGCTTGAGTTCTGCACACAGTTCATCAAGCTGCTGCGTGGTAACCACTTTTTTAAATAAATAACCCGCCATTTTTTCTGCAGGAGGCGTTGCAAAAAGCGAAGTTTGCTTACCAGCTGCTACAGAAATTTTTGGCAATTCTTTAAGTAAGCTTTTAAAATTAAGCTCTTCAAATAATGGTCGTGCCTTAGACCAATTTTTTGGATTAAACACTAAATCTTTTGTATGCAAATGAGTTGGATGATATTGTAATAAAAATAAATCACGGCTCAAGAAGGCATTATCACGACCCGCTTCAAGCGCATTACGCAAACGAGGTTTTTCTACCGCATCAAGATTTTCATAGAGATCTTTAAGCGAATTAAATTCAACTACTAATTCACCAGCACCTTTTTTACCAATGCCGCGCACGCCGGGAATATTATCTGAAGTATCGCCAAGCAATGCAAAGTAGAACGGCAATTTTTTAACCGGAAAGCCACGTTTTTCTTTAAATGCTTTTGTATCGATGAGCTCTTCTTTCATGGGATCATACATAACCACCTGATCGCTAATCATCTGCGCCATATCTTTATCAGAGGTAACCAATACAATGTCATTACCCTTTGGCACGCGCTCTTTGGCGATTGAATACATAATATCGTCAGCTTCAATGCCTGATTGCGCAATATGGGGCAAGCCAATAAGGTCACTAAATTCTAAGATGCGCTCTTTCTGTTCAAAGAGATCGCTTGGCGGTGCTTGGCGCGTTGCTTTATATGCTTCATACATTTCATGACGGGTGGTTTTTCCCTTACTATCCCAGACAACCACTAAATAATGTGGATCAAATTTATTGATCAATTTCTTGATCATACGGCAAAACGAATAGACCGCATGAACTGCCTCTCCTTTTGGCGTATGCAGCGGCCGCATTCCATAATAAGCACGATATAAAAATGAGGAGCCATCAATTAAAAAGATGGTCTTTTTCGGATCAAACTTCATACTTTTAGTTTATCCAAAATTTTTCAAAACGGCCAATGGCAATCAATGAGACTGAGTTAAAGAAGACAAATCATCAGCTTCGTGTTATGAATACACAATATGAAAACTAAGAAAATATATTTATACATACAAATCCCTAAATTACTTTGATGATTTATTATTCCCAGCAGTGTTGGTTTAAAAATTTACCTTGGTGCATACTTGTTTGCCTAACATCTCTATTTGCATTGTTTGTTCTTTTTTTATCAATTATATACCCAAGAAAAAATCCCACTGCGGTAGTTACCACAGGAAGTGCGGAAGTAACTACTGCCTCATTCCATGATAAATCACCATTCCGCGCATGATATAATGATAGAAAACTGCCCGTAAGAAATCCTATTGCAGTGCCACCGCTGGTATTTGGATTTTCTTGTACCGTCTCTTTAATAGTAAATCCAAAATCATGAATTGATTGTTTCATTGTTTGCTGCTGTGCTTGTATGAAACAACCAATTATCAATAAAAATAAACCTTTTGTTAGATATTTCATAATTATTCCTCATCACTTTTAATTGGTATATCTAAATTATTTCTTAATCACATAAATTCTTTATCTTGCCCAGTTGTTTTTAAATTACTCGTCTCTTTGTTCTTGTCTTCATTGGAAGCGAAACAGATCAATGCGATACACAAAAAAAGATATTTTAAATGAAAAATTTTTTCATGAATGCCCCCACAATGCAATAGTGGGCAGAGTTTTTCTACTCTGCCCTATGCAATTTATCTTTGCATCATATTATTAATTGCATCAAGCCATGCTGCATTCGCTTGCATCTGTTCTGCATGTGCTGTCATAGCTGCTGAATGCGCTTGTACCGTTTCAAGATATAATTTTTGTTGTTCAATAAAACGTGGATCGGCTTTTAATGAGCGAACTACTTCAATCAATATTGGTAAGAACTGTTCACTTATGCCAATCAATTCAAATGCTTCAATTTGATCTTCTTCTGAATCGAATTGATAGGCGATTTCAGCTAAACGATGATGAAATTCTTGCCATTCAGCTGACTCAAAACCCCATTGCGCTGCTGCAGATGCCAACGGATATGAGGAACGGATAAAATGGTTTTCTGCAAATTCAATTGGATTAAGCGCTTGATCATACATAAATGGATACAAGCGGCGATTGCGAATTTTTTCTACATATTTTTTTACGGTATTAAACGCATAGTGCGGTGAACTGACATAGGCATGAGCATACCCGCAAGTTGCCCCAAAGAATCCACCAAGTGCAGCTCCTATTGAACCGCCTTTAAGGGCACCATCAACAAAACGATCTTTCCATGTGCCACCGCGTTCAATATTGGCAAGAGCCATAAGGCCAACAAACGTACCAAAGCCTAATCCTATAGAACTAGCACCTATTGCGGTCCCTTTTGGTATTCCTTTAAATCCTTGTAGCCATGCATGTTTTCCATTAAATGTTTTTTCTTGTTGGATGCGTGCAGTAACTTGAGCTGTTGGCATTGCCAATAAAGCAATGCTTAAAAATAGAAATTTTTTCATAGTAATCCTTTTTAATAGCAGTTAAAAAATAAATTTAATTGTAACAGAAAGTAATTATTCTTAAAGTTTTTTTGCGCTATACTTTATGTATGTTTATTTCTGTTCAATTATTAAACGGTTTTCCCGAGCCATTATGGTATGCAGTTCCTACAACGTGGCAACAAAGCTATTTAGTGGGAACCATTGTGCGTGTGCCGCTCAAAAATCGTACTGAACAAGCGGTGGTATTACGGCAACAACATAGCCAACCCTCAGTTTCTTTTAACATTCGCCCGGCATTGAATATTGAATCGGTGCCAACTGATCCGCATTATCACTCCTTTATTCAAAAACTTGCATGGTATTATCGTACAAAACCAATTCATCTGATTAAACGTATTCGCATGTTTGTGGGGCAAAAAGAAAAAGATCGTAAAATTGATGAAGAAAGTGAACATTCAGTACATGGGCCAATATTGCCTCCTTTAACTGATGAACAACAAACGACGTATCAATTTGTTGCCGATACATTACACGCACACGAATATGCGCCTACCGTATTGCATGGCGTAACGGGATCAGGCAAAACAGAAATATATAAACGATTATTGTGTGATGCGATTACTCACCAACAATCGGCCCTATTATTACTCCCAGAAGTTACTCTCGCATTGCAATTTGAACGACTATTACGCACGCAATTGCCACATAATATCATAATACGCGGGTTTCATTCAGCAACGAGCATCAAACACAAAAGAGAAATGTGGCAGGCGTTGCTCGATAAACAACCTCAGGTTATTATTGGCGTGCATATGCCGCTATTGCTCCCATTGCCACATTTGGGAATTATTATTATTGATGAAGAACATGAAGCAGGATATCAAGAAAAAAAGCATCCTAAAATTAATACCGTGCATGCAGCGCTCATGCGCGCTCAATTGCATCGCATTCCGATTCTTTTAGGTTCAGCAACACCATCACTTAATTCTCTATATAATGTAAAACACCGGGGCTGGCATTTTTTTGAACTTAAAAAACGTTTTGCCGGCGCATTTCCCACCATTAAAACCGTATTGCTTTCTGATAAAAAACGACGCCGCAATTTTTGGATTAGTAATGAACTAGAGGAAGCTATTACTGATCGTCTTGCTAAAAAAGAACAGGTTATTATTTTCTTAAATCGCCGCGGATTTAGTTTTTTTGTACAATGCAAAATATGCAGTTTTATTTTTGAATGCACCTCATGCTCGGTCAGTTTAACCTTGCACAATGAAGGACGTCTGACCTGCCATTATTGCGGCTATACTAAACAGCTACCTACTACGTGCCCTTCATGTAGCGCTGATGAAAAAAAATTTCTCAAAAAAGGAGTTGGTACGCAGCGCATTGTAACAATTTTGCAAAAGCTCTTTCCGTTTGCGCGTATTGCCCGTGCTGATATGGATACCACTAGCAAGAAAAAACATTGGCAACAAACCGTAAAAGATTTTGAGCGAGGAAATATTGATATATTAGTCGGGACGCAAAGTATTACCAAAGGGTATCATTTCCCTAATGTAACCTTGGTTGGTATTTTGTGGGCAGATCTGCAATTACATGTTCCGCATTATCGTGCTTCTGAAACGGCGCTGCAGCAATTGATTCAAGTTGCCGGGCGTGCCGGACGTCAACATGCAGGCAGTTTGGTTATTGTGCAAGCAATGGCCGATCATCACTTATTTTCATTCATTGATGAAACAAAATATATGCAATTTTATGAATATGAAATCCAAAAACGCGCGTTATTACAGTACCCTCCTGCAGCACGCTTAGTTGCCATAGAATTGAAACATCGCACTGCAGAAATGGTAGAACAAGAAAGTGATCGAGTCGCACAGCAGCTGCATCAATTAATTGCTGATCAATCAGCATCGATTATTCTTTTAGGCCCCGCAAAGCCGCCCGTTCATAAAATACAGCAGATAGAAACACGCATCATTTATTTAAAAGGGTCATCACTTACTACTTTATATACTCTGTGCGATCAGATCGAATGGCATCGATTGAAAAGTACGGTTTACTTTACACCACTCCCACAAAATTAATCTAGCTGGCACATTACTCAGTTTTTGTTACACTACCTCAATAATACTCACCCTTTAATTCCGCAAAGGTTTTATCTATGAAAAAATTCTTATTAGGAGCATTACTCATGCTCGGCGTTACCCCATATACTGCTCAAGCAAATGAAGCAGTGTCTGAAGCTGTTTCGCAAACTGCTGAAGAAGTAATAGCTGAATTTACACACCTATGCCGCAACTTATTTCAGCAATTTCAGATTGCTTCAGCAATTGGCCAGGCAATACAAAACTCACAAGTAGCCTTGAATAAACTCAAAGATAAACTCCTTGAACTTGGCATGAGTGAAGAAGAAGTAAAAGAGCTTTTCGAAAAAATCATGCAAGGACTTACTAAAAAAGCTGAAGAAGTGGCGGCAGCAGCTCAAGCTGAAGCAGAAGATGCAGAGCTAGAAAATTAATCTACTCAATTTTTGCATAAAAACATGGTATTTTTAGCGTAATTAATAATATGTTAATTACGCTCATTCTTTTTTATGGGGGAAATAGGTGATATTATGTATCATTTAATACTACGCTTTGTGTTGCTCAATTTACTTATCTGGCTACCTAATTTTGGTGCGGTACAACCCCAAGATGTTGAACATAATACCCAAGAAGAAATTAAAAAGTCAGAAATCATTGAAAAATTTATGCAGCAATTTGAGCAACTCAAAGAAATACAACAAATAGGAATATCTGAGTTAGAAAAAGCATATTATAAAGAGATTTTATCTCAATCACTCCTTAACTGTGTATACCGTCCCGCACTTCTTGAAAAGATTAGTACACTTTGCAATAAAAAATTAGACAAAAAAGGGTTATTCTCTCGCCACCTTCCTGGTGCTCAACAAAAAATAATAACCGTTGTAACAAGTGATGCATATCATTCTCTTAATTTTGATATCCAACGCGCTTATCACACTAGACATGATACCGATTTTTATCTTGAACATCTTAAAAAAGCTCGGGATGAAAGCGCTAAAAGAATAATAAGTGAACTTGAAAATGCATTTCCTCATGCCTGTGAAAAAGCGCACATCTGGGAAAAATATTTTATAGAATTATATTGCCAAGCAACAAGCTAATTCAATCCAGCAAAAAAATTTTTGCGGTAATATCTGAGCTCTTCAATTGATTCACGAATATCATCAAGTGCTCGATGTGAATTTTTTTTCTCAAACTCTGCATTGGGATACCAGCGCAATACCAATTCTTTTACCGCCGTGACATCAATCAACCGGTAATGAAGGGAATCAAGAATAGCGGGCATATATTTACCAAGAAATGCCCGATCTTTCCAGACAGAATTGCCGCACAAACGGCCTTCACCTGGATCACAATATTTTTTAATGAAATCTAATGTCTGTTTTTCTGCCTGTTTAAGCGTAACTTTTGATTCGCGTACCCGTTCGATTAATCCTGATTCTTGATGCATCTCACGAACCCATGGATTCATAACGCCAAGCACTGCATCCGATTGATGAATAGCCAAGCAGGGGCCTTCTTCAATAATATTAAGATCTTCATCAGTAATGATGGTTGCAATCTCAAGAATAACATCTTTATCGGGATCGAGTCCGGTCATTTCAAGATCGATCCAGACTAAATTAGTTTTTTTATTCATACATTTGATTGTAGCATACTCAGGTATGCATTACTAGTCTGCCTATCCTTTTGCGTTCAATAGTATTTTAAGATAAATTCTAAGCAATTAAAATAGACCAACAAAAAAGCTCCTACTATGAATAAATTACGCGTTGCAGTCCTTATGGGCGGGAAGAGTATTGAACGAGAAGTATCATTTAATTCAGGGAGAACAGTATGTGATCACCTCGATCCAGAGTGCTATGAAATTATCCCGTTCTTTCAACAAAAAGATGGAACTCTTTTTATCTTACCTTGGCATTTTTTACACCGAGGCAAAATTGCTGATTTTGAACAACGGCTGAGTAAAGAGGCAGAATCAATTGCCTGGGATGACCTTAAAAAGTGGGTTGATTTTGTTTATATCGCAACACACGGCCGCTATGCTGAAGATGGCACCTTGCAAGGCATGTTAGAAGTACTTGGTATTCCCTATCTTGGTTCAAAACTATATGCCAGTGCTATTGGCATGGATAAGATTATCCAAAAAAAAGTACTTGCGATGCATGGCATCGATACGCCCCGTGGTATCGTGATTGAAGCGCATCATGCAACACAACCAACTAAAAAAGATATTGAATCTATTAATGAACAGTTACAAAAAGAACAGATTAATTTTCCCGTGATCGTCAAGCCACATAAAGAAGGTTCCAGTTTAGGCATAAGTATTGTTAAAAAATGCAGCGAACTGAAACAAGCATTAATAACTGCAGCAACAATTCATCCTAGACAAGAACAGGCCGTACTTATCGAAGAAAAAATAGAAGGCATGGAATTTTCATGCATCACCTTAATTGATTATAAAATGGGCGCATTTCATCCATTAGCCCCAACAGAAGTGGTTGCTGATTCTGCGATAGAACTTTTTGATTATGAACAAAAATATATGCCCGGCCGTGCAATTGAATATACGCCTGCCCGATGCAGTAAAAAAATATTAAAGGCTATTCAAGATACCTGTATTAAAGCGACTCAAGCTCTTGAGATGTGTACTATATCGCGCATTGATGGTTTTGTAACCAAGGATGGACGTATCATAGTAATTGACCCGAATACACTTTCAGGAATGGCACCCGCAAGTTTTTTATTTCGTGAAGCAGCACAAGAAAACATGAGCCACACACATGTTATCAATCATTTAATTGAAACAGAATTACACCAATATGGTATGCTTAATGCAGTTATTCAACAAGAAAAACGTGAGCAAAAAATGACGCAACAAAAAACACGGGTAGCTGTACTGCTGGGCGGTGCGAGCAATGAAAAAGAAATTTCTCTTGAATCAGGAAGAAATGTTACCTATAAACTTTCTCCCCAAAAATATGAATCAATTCCGTTATTTGCAAGTTCAAAAATGGAGCTCTACAAAATTCCCCAATCATTATTAGTTCGCAATTCAACATCAGAAATTGAATCGTTAGTTACCCCAGAGATGAAAGTTACCTGGCAAGAATTACCTGACCTTGCTGATTTTATATTTATAGGATTGCATGGCGGTGCGGGTGAAAATGGTGCCGTACAAGGTGCACTTGAAATGCTTGGATTACCTTATAATGGTTCATCTGTACTTGCCAGCTCAATGTGTATGGATAAATATAAAACGAATGAGTTTTTGCGACATCATGGTTTTGAAGTTCCCAAATCACTATTAATTGCACGCACCGATTGGGAAACAACACCAAAAGAAACACAGAAAAAAATTATGAATGAATTGCCACTCCCGGTTATTATTAAGCCACATGACGATGGCTGTAGTATGATGGTTGAGAAAATTTCAACTGAAAAACAGATAGCCACAGCACTCAATGCAATCTTTGCTGATAAAAAATCACATGCATTAGTTGAAGAATGTATTGACGGCATGGAATTAACAGTTGGGGTTATTGGTAATGAAAAGCCGCGTGCATTGCCGCCGAGCCAAGCAGTAACAACGGGTGATATTTTATCCATCGAAGAAAAATTTCTACCGGGGGCCGGCGAAAATCAAACCCCTGCTCCCCTTTCACCGCACGCAACTAAGCTGGTGCAACAAACAGTTGAACGTGCCTACAAAGCGGTTAGCTGCAGCGGCTATGCCCGTATTGATTGTTTTTATCAAACCAGAGAACAAAGTCCAACAGGAAAAGAACGTGTAATATTATTAGAATTTAATACGTTACCAGGTATGACGCCTGCTACCTGTATTTTCCATCAAGCAGCAGAAATTGGTATAAAACCAATGGAATTTATCGATAGCATTATTCAGCTCGGCTTTGAGAAACATCATTACTAACTATGGCCACCATTTAATAATTCCTGAATTAAAACATAGATCGCACTTTAAATTGTTTTTAATTTTTATAATGAATTTAGTACTTTACTAAACAGACAGAACAGTTCTCAATGAAGCGAAGCTTATCATCATTCATCTTGAGATAGAGAAATATCTTTAGCAAAAGCAGGTGCGATAAAGCCAATAATTTGTTGAATATCATGTAATGATTTACGTTGAATTTCCATATGCTTACTATATTCCACACACAAAGATTCAGGATTATTTGTCTGTAAAGTTTGCAGAATCGCTATACTTACTACTAAATTACCAATTTGATCTTTTATCTTTTCTCTTTCATTTTTATATTTAGCAAGTTGTTGCTTCAATGTTTCATTCTCTGAACTCAAGTAATCCTTCTCAATTTCTAAATCATTAATACATTTATTTTGTTGTTTTTCATTTATTCGATTTAAGCTCATCGTTTTAACCAACAAATCACGATCTGAATATGCTGGTTTATTTGATACTTTCTCTTCATGAGTCATACGATTAGTAAGAATAGCTGAAGAACTATGCGAAAGTATCCTAGGAATAACGGGAGGCAATTTGTTTTTTTTATCCATACCATGTAATGGTATACTGCAGATTAGCAAGAGCATGATTTTTTTTATCATCAACTTCTTCCTCTTGAGTATATTCTATCCATAACACATTCAAATAAGAACTGTCCATGGCACAAAAAGTAAGTGTATTATAGAATTTTTTATCAATCAAAAAATTTGGTATACTCCGGGCAACATTTTGCATTTATTTAAATAAAGGATGCTCATGAAGAAACAAATCCTACTTGCTCTCCTCTGCCCTCTTTTTATACAAGCTATGGAAAAAGATGTGGTACTATCAAGAAGTGTCAATTCATTACTTCACCCTGAACTGCAAACAATTGCAGATGAATATAATGCAAGAAAAGATAGTACACCCGTTGGAAAATTAAATTTCAATATAGTTCTTAATCTTGATGGTGGTCCACCAAAAATCGCTACAATGCAGGCAAAACTATTTACCAAAGAAGTAGATGGTGCTTGGCTTAAAGGAAGTGACTATGATGAATGGGGATTAAAAGCTAGCGCACTTAAAAGTATTCCCCACAAATCCACTCGGAAATGGAAAATTTTTCCTATTATAAAGATGTCTCAGCCATGTGTATCCTATCTCTCAGCTGGGAACCCATATTATCCCCAAGAAAGTTGTGGTCCCTATCCCTATGTATATAATGTTATTCGTATTTTCTCTGGTAATGCCCCAACTTGTTTTAAAAATTATCGAGAGATTTCTCTTTCAGAACCACGCACTATTGATAATCCTATTTTCATGCAAGCAGCACTAAACTATTACCAAGATCATGTTGATAAGGTGGTTGATAAATCAGATGAAGAAGCGCGCAATATTATGAGAGCATCAGTAGAAAGTACCCTTTCTAAATGTCGATTTAAATTGTTTGATAAAATAAATGCAATTGCAAAAAAGCAAGCTACGCAAGATATGTATAATCCTGAAACAACAACCTGTAGAGAATGGATGCAGAAACAATTTTGCTGCTATCAAGATAGCCTTGATCTTTCGCCTGAAAATCGCATTGAATACTCTCCAGAATTAGCTCGCGCTGCAATTGAGCGAGCCGCAGACGTAACTGAAAAGCATATTAAAGAGCGACATTTTAGCCAGTTTAAAGAAGAAATGTCGACTAAATATGCTTCTAATAGTTCATCTAAAGATTATTTATCCGAAGCAATCAAACAGATTTGTGATGAAGAACGGGAAGCTCAACGCAAAGAACGAGTAAAACGACTGGGAAGCACGTCTAAACCCAAAGATACTGAGTTTGATAACGCACCATAAAAAAAGGAATCCTTGTGAAGCTGCATATATTAATTGCTTTTCTTATGTTTTCAAGCACTCTTCAAACGTGTGAGGTATCGAAAGAATTACATCCAGCATTACAAGATCATGTTAATTATTGTGTAGATGAACTTTATTTTAATCCCGGCGGCTTTCAACCTATTGTTTTATTAGAAACAAAAGATAAGGCGCGGCAGCAAACTGAATTATTTAAAGATGAACTCAATAAAAGGCTGCATGATCCTGAACTTACTAAAGAAGGATATGAACGATTAGCGCCAAAAGAAGCGCTTATCGTATCAGGAAAAACAACCAATGAAATGGCGAATAATTTATTTAAAACAGTTATCTCAAATACTCCCGGTATTGCCTATGCACCGCAGAAATATACCTTAAAAAAAGCAATCATTACTTTATATCAATATGGGAAGGTTGATGATTGTTTAGAAACAATTAATCTATCTGCCGCATCAGCTTTCACACTTACAACTAATTTTAGTGATTTCTGTGAAGAGCCAGTCCCAGTTATTCCGGCTTTACATCCATACAATGAACTATTTAAAACTGATAGCACTTCCATTTCTTGGTATTATAAAAATCAATGGCAATATTATTTGCATCCTTGTTTTTTACCATTTGCTCCTTTTTATTTTATTCAAGATTGGTGGAATAAATATTATCGTAAACATACAGCTCATTTTCATACCATCCCTATCTATTATGATGAACATAACAAAAAACATGCAGAGAAATGGGCTCGCGTTATGGATGAAGAAAAGAAAGTTAAAATTATTGATTTGAGTTACGATGAAAGAGAAGAAGAAGGATGTTCTTACGCTCAGTAATTATCAGCCAAAAATTTATTAGCCAATTGCTGCCCAGCACGAATGCTGGCTTTATAATACTGCAACCTCAGATCAATTAATTCATCAGCAGATAAGCACCAATCAATAGAAGATGTGTGCAAGCGCAGCGTAATATCATATAAACAAAGCGCCACACTCACTGAAATATTAAAACTTTCGGTAAAACCAAACATGGGAATTTTTACGTACGCATCTGCAGTATCCAGTGCTTCTTTGCTCAATCCCATATCTTCAGTACCAAATAACAATGCCATTTTATGATCAATTGGCAGATCCGGCAGTTCACATGCATCAGTGTGCGGGGTAGTAGCAACAATTTTGTAACCTTGGTTTTTGAGTTCTTGATAACAGGATTTAGTATCTCGATACCGATTGATCGTCAACCATTTTGCAGCACCCATGGCAATACCTTCTGTTGCCGTGAATTTATTGCTCGATTCAATTAAGTTAACTTCTTGTACCCCAAAACATTCGGCTGAACGAAGCACGGCACTGGCATTATGCGGCTGATATACATTTTCTAGCGCAATAGTAAGAAAGCGAGTCCGCTCGCGCAAAACTCGCTCAATTAATTTTTGTTTATGCTCAGTTACGTATGGTCGAAGATATTCAATTAATTCTTTTTTAGTTTTGATATCCATACACTTGAGTATGCAATTCTTTACTTCTCAGTGCAAGGTAACTCTTTTAATTCTTGCTCTCGCAACCCACCGGCATAACAATCATTCAATAATCTCGATGCTGTTGCAAGCATACGAGAACGAAGGACCGGCGATCTTTCTTTAAAAGATGGTTCTTGTTTTGTCTTTAATTGATTATCTGCTGGAATAGGTTTCTTCATTTCCACAAGCTGCTGATCAAGTATTGCATAGATTTCATTTACAGACATCTCATCTATACTTTTGGCATGCAACGAAGAAGCAATTATTCCACTAGTCAATATAAGTACTGAAATATATATATATTTTTTAATGTGATTCATAAATTCCCTCTGATTATCCCTAATATATCCTGATTATATCGCATTATTGCCCATGTGCAAAGGCTCGCCTGCCATGCCCACCATAGCCTGAAGGTGGGCATCTACGGATAAGCGAGACAATGATTTAATTTTATGGGACTCGTCCGTCTTCGCCTTTGGCTTCGGTCGGACAGTCTTCGCTTTTAATCTTGCTAATATTATCAAATAACGGCGTAGCCAGACGAAGCTTGCCGAGCCGGAAGGCCCGGATAAGCGAAGACTGGGCTACATGCGGACAAATAAGAGGTTTACAATCAAGGCTGAAAGCATATTGCTGGCCACAACTAAAACAGTTGCGCGTATCACTGAGAGATCAAAAAAACAACGCCAGAAGGCAAAAAAGATGATTTGTAGCACTGCGTGAATCAAGCCCAGATATAAACATACATGTAATGAATTGGTCAGCACGGTTGTTTGATGAGCATCTTCAGGATGAATATATTCTACTCCCATAAGCCAGATAATACCACCCACAACGATAGCAGTAAATATGGCACATGAAAAAGCATTTGCGAGTAAGGCCGTGAAAAATGCTTGAACTGCACCAACTTTTTGTACACACCAAAGCAATAAAGCAAGCAATACAACATTAATCGGCACTTGCGCCATGCCCCAGGTAATATTCCATAACCATTCTGATAAGAGAAAATCTGAGATACTCATAACATACTCACTTATTATTTTTTAAATTCACCCTCAAAAACAAATTTTTCTATTGGCCGGCGCCCGGAATGATTCTTTTCTGCATCATGTAAATATTCAGGAAGCTGTTCTATTGGCCCTGGTTTACCAACGGCAATAAAGGCGATCACTTCATATCCTTCTGGCACGTTAAGCAATTTGGTTGCTTTTTTGGTATCAAAACCACCCATGCCATGCACCACTAATCCCATTTTGTATCCTTGTAATGCCAAATTTTGCCATGCGGCACCAGCATCAAAGAGCGCGGTTGCCGATGGTTTACCGCCGACACCATTGCGCGCTGCATCACCATCAGGTGCAAAGGTTGTACGGACCACAACAGCAATTAATGCAGCCGCATGCTTCGTCCAGGATTGATTAAATTCAACTAATGAATTATATAAATTATCCCATTGTGGTGTATCCCGTTTGGCATAGACAAAATGCCACGGCTGATCATTATATGATGAGGGAGCCCAGCGGGCTGCTTCAAATAAGGTCATCAATTCTTTATCTGAAATTGATTCGCCAGACATCGCACGGGGTGACCAACGTTCAACAAATAAAGAATCAACAGGATAGTTCGTGGTACGTATTACCGTTTTCTGTGCATACGATAATGATATTGATAAAATTATTAAAAGAGTAAATTTTTTGTACATACTATCTTCCTATTATATAACCATGATGAGTTACTCTATCATGTGAAGGAGCAGGTGTCATGAAAAAAATCAAGGTAGTTATGGCGTGTTTCATATCTGCCTCAGTATGGAGCAGCGAGGGAACCTTACATATTCCTCCGGGTTGTCCTGTAACAATTGCTATACATAATAACAACAACAATACGCTTACCAATAAACCGTACCAACATGCAGCCCAAGCACAAGAAGTTGCGCAAAAAGCGCAGCAAATAACAAAAAATCTACATAAAAATTTGCCAACATTGCTCTCATCAATTTCAATGCCAACTCCTTCACTGCCTACATTAACTGACTATCATGAGCAAACCAAACATATGTTGCAGCGGTATAAATGGTGGCTCCTGGGCGGATTATGTGCAAGCATATATGGCACCTTACTCTATATAAGCGTTAAAGGTAATTATTATCTGGCCCATCAAAATAAATGGGCCAATTGGCGTGCACATGTTCCATTGGCAGAATTGGTTGGTATCCCACAAGAAGAATTGACGCATCACTTAATACTTGAAATAAACCGCCAATATACCGTTTCAGATAATTTAGGAGATAAACAGGCTATCGCCTTAGACTTTTTACAGACAATCAAACAAGAAGAAAAAAATCTAAAGTGGTATGAATGGTGGCATTGGCTGCTTAGCACATTGCGTATATCGCGTCTTTGTTGCATTAATCAAGGTGCCTATCAAGATATTACGAATAAATATGCACGACTCAACTATTTGAATAATCTCTTTCACTCATGGCTTTTACATCAACAATTTTGACACCAAGGATCATACAAATACAAGTAAAAAAAAATCAGTTTTCCGCCATCGAAAATCTCAACTATTGCCTTTCAGAGAAAGAATTTCTATTATTAAATTAATAAGAGGGATTGTATAAATTGATTCTGAGGGAGACAGATTCATGAAGAAACGGTATATATTATTATTTACTGCACTCATTGGCAGCGGTATTTATTTTGTTTATGGCATCGAAAAACAAGAAATATCGCCTTTTGATCTATTGCCTGATGAAACAGTAGTAGAAATTATTAATACTACTATTCTTTCTGCACCAACTTTAGGAGAGGCTAATAAACAAATTGCTCGTCTTAAATCAGTTGATTCTCGATTTAAACGCATTACACAAGAGCGCGAACCAATTTTGCTACAACAGTTTAAAATTTCGGCAAAAAAACAGAAATTCATTGATGCAGTTAAACACAAAAACATTCTTCTCATACAAGAAATGATTAAACAAGGTATTGATCTCAATAAAGGATATAATGAAGGATTTACCCCTCTGCATGAAGCAGCAATACAAGGAGATGTTCGCATTTTACCAATACTGCTCAATGCTGGTGCTAAGCCACAGGCTCAAGATAAAGATGGAATAACGCCATTACATGTAGCTGCTGTTTATGGCCGCACTGGGGCTGCACAGCAATTATTAGAAGAAGGTGCCGATATAAATAGTAAAGTAAGCAGCACTGGCGACACGCCACTTCATATAGCAGCAGCTGCCAAAGATGATGTGTATACATCATTTCTTAATACTGAAACTGCCAAAATCCAACAGGACATGGTCACATTCCTTCTTAAGCATGGCGCTGACCCTTCCATAACTGATAATTATGGAGATACCGCAGCAGATCAGGAAGGAACCTCTGAAGAAATCGCTGCATTAATTAGAAGCTATACTCCCTCAACATGATGATTGTAATCCAGATACAATGCCGGAGAAGTTTGATGCAAGATATTTGATTTGATCATCACCAAATCGAATACCCGCACCGAAGAATGCATTTGCATTGCGTTTACTTACCCAATCATCAGCACCGAAGGTGAAGTAGATATTACGCACAAAGAACATACGGTTGAGCCATTTCAAATGCGGCCGACGATCATGCTTGCGGTTCCATCCGCGCAGATCGAATGCTTCAAAGGTGGTTACCCAGCGTATTTTATCGGTACCTAATGGAATATCAAAGTCGACACCCACACCAGCACTTCCTTCAAATAAACCAGCTCTGAATGCGATATTGCCAAATATTTTACCAAACTGTACGCCAAGTTTAATCGTATTGCGTGTATATTTTTCGAGTTTTTCAGTATACAGATCTTCAATGGTAGTTTGAACTGCCGTAGCTCGTGCACCATCAGTAGTATTTATATCTTCTGTGAGATAGGTATCGTAAGACAACTTACGAGAATCAATAGTATTATCATCAAAATCTTTATATTGTTTGCTTACTTCCCATCGATCAACCCACCCTTTTTCTGAAGCAGCCAATTGGATTAAATAAAATTTATCTTCTGTTGGATACACGCGAACATCAAAGTATCCTTTTGAATCTTCAAAACGATAATTTTCTGCCGGACGATGCATTGATTCAACGTGCGTATCAAATACGATTTGTAGCGAATCTACTTTCGCAAAATAGTTGCGCACTCCTTCTACCGCAATCTTAAGATCACGATAGGTTTCATCTTCATTGATCAATTTACCAAGCAATCCTTTGCCTTCATCTATTTTTCCAGCTACTGAACTAAGATTTTTAAATCCGTCACGTGCTTGAATCGAAGCTTCTTCAAGAGAACCTGCAGTTGCTTCAAGCTGAGTTGCTACCCGATCAAAATCGCGGTCAAACACATCTGAAATTTTTTCTATACCTTCTTGGAATGTTGGCAATACTTGATCTTCCATGCGTTGTGCAAGACGCCGAATATCGCCCCCTACTTTGAAGAAATCATCTAAATTATCTTCGTTATTTTCAATGAGTCTGTCCAAGGTTGCTGAAACTGATGCCATTTTAGCAGCGCCCTCTCCAAGATTTTCAAACAGCTCTTTGAGTTGCTCTTGCCCCTCAAAACCGCCGATACTTTCTCTAAATGATTCAGTTACCTTCTCTACGTTTGCAGCAATATTTTTAAACTTGAGTAATAATTCATCAAGAGAAACTGGTTCTACGCTTGGTTTACCCAATGAGCTTCCTCCTTCTAATGCAGAAAGAAGTGGATCACCCGGAATAATTTCTATATATTTAGGACCTAATAATCCTTCTTGACGCACAACTGCATATGAATCACTATATATGGTATATTTCTTTCTAATTTTCACTTCTGCTTCTGCTTGCATTTCACTATCAGCAGGTACCAAATTAATTGAATTTACCCAGCCAACTTTTACCCCGGCAATTTTTACTGCTGCTTTTGCGCTTACTCCTGAAATATCATCAAAGTAAACTGAGTACGTATTATAATTGGCACGATCAAATCGGAAAGCACCAATTTTAAATCCCATATATACAAATACCCCTAACGCAGCAATAACGAATATACCAACGCGCGTTTCAGTTGTAAGTTGCAACGTCGTTCCTTTTTAGCTCAAAGCCAATATACTTTTTTTATCTGTACATCTACCGCTGATTGCTCTGTTTTTTTTGTTCGTTTCATAATCGCATATAATTCTTGTGTTACCCCACCAACTGTTGCTCGCGTTCTCACCGAAAAATATCGAGGAGCAAACAAACTATCAAAACGAGCAGCAATACGCGGCGGTATGCTATTAAATTCTACTCCATACAATGACGCTAACTGACTATTCCAATCAGTCGACCACTGTGCTTTCATCCTAAACTGTTTGAGCGATTGTTCAACCTTCTCTTGCCATCCCGTCTGATCAACATCGAGCGCACCCTTAAATCCGGCAACCACTTCCATTGAATGTGATAAGAGCCAGGGCTCTATCCCATTCTGTTCAGACCATAGGGTAAATAGGTCGGTTAGATAGATAGAATGCTTCGCTCCTCTCTCTTTTTTATCACTATCGAGCGGTTTATAAAACAGTTTATCTTTTAACACGGCAAATTGTTTTACTGACAGCAATTGCGTGATATCTCGTACCTTATATTGCCGCTCTTTTAAGAATTTTTCAAATGGATCAAATAAATCTATACCACCAGTCTGTTCTTTAATGCGTGCAAATATGTCTTGAAATAATTTTTTTGCATCTTTTTTTGGATCCCCTTCACCAATAAATTTATGCGTATTAAAATCATATAATTCATTAATATTTAATTTACCATCTTCACACATAATACATAATTGTATGCTTCCATTCACCCCATCAATTTTTTCTTTCATTTCAACTGTTTGCCAGCGATTTAAATGCGGTAAAATAGTTGCTAACAAATTCCATGCTTGCTCTTGTTCATCCGGTTTCTTTTCTTTATCTGCCTTCCCCTTTTCTTTTTCAAGTGGAAACATAAGCTGACTTCGGGCACATTCAATACCAGCAAATGCAAGTAATTTTGCACGTTCACGAGCAATAATGGTTCGTGCAAATGGACTATATGTTGAGCTGCTAATCACCACAAAACTTACAATAGTCGTGCACATAGCAATGATCATCACACTGGTTAAAAGAATGTAGCCTGATCCGTTCGCTCTGACCTTGTCGAAGGATACGAACCTTTTAAAAAAATAAAAAAATCTTTGCAAGAAAACAGAACTCATTACGGTGCCCCTGCCGTTTGTTGATTAATTTCTTGTAATTGTTGCATAAATTGGCCCGCATGCTTAAAGAAACTATCCATTCCTGGCCCACGTGATGGTTTGCCCTGCGTATCGCTAATAACAATAGTTATTTGATCTGTTTCTACTGATGTCTTGGGCCCACCTTCTGTCTTCGCTGGAGCTGTACCAGGCTGCGCGCCCTGATTTTTTTGCTCAGCTTGTTCTTTTTGTTTGCGCAATTGTTGCAACGTATATGGCGTTGTATCAATGGGAACGGGTACCATAATACTAAATGAGCGTTCTCGTTTTTTAGTCTCATTCAGTAAGGTAAATTTAAAGGTAATGATACTTGGAATTTCTGCACGATAGACATTTTGTTCTTCTTTACTTTTTTCATCCTGAGCCTGTCGAAGGGCTTTCTCTACTCGCTTATCGCTATCCCATATATCAACCATTTCTAATGTTCTTTTTGGTTCAGTTTTCCCTTCTTTTTCTTCCAAAGTAATCACCAATCCTGTATATTGTATCTGCAATGATTTGATATCGTTCACCACTTCAAACGATCGAATTGATTGTTCTGATCCTTCTTGAAATGCATCAAAATTAAGATTCATCGATTCTTGACGCATTAATTTATAGGTAGGCTGCCCCGTTTTATTTTCTTGTGGTACTAAGCGATATACCACGCGCACAATACGCGGTTTCCCTTCGCCGGCAGTATCGCTCCAATATACTTGTGCTGGATTATTGGTAATGCACGTAATTACTCCTAATTGATCACCTTGTTTGGTAGCATAAAATGCTTTGGAAACACTACTATCTTTTTCTGACTCTGTAGATTCTTTCTCTGACTTTTTTTGTTGTGACTCTTTCTTTTGTTCAGTTTCTTTCCTTTCTCCCTTAGGAGGTTGAGCTAAAGGAACCGGATAAAAGGCCCCAGCAAAATCCCGTTCTAAATTTTGCTGAATCATAGCTTCTTTTGCATATAAATCAATAAACGTTTGAACGGTGCCCACACCGCGATTAATTTGAAACCATACGGTAAATAAAATACCGCTTATAATACTGGCAATTAATATAGCAATAAGCACTTCTATGAGGGTAAATCCATGTTTCATTTTTTCTCCTCATCTGGCTTGAGGATAACTTGTATAAGCTTATCAGTGCGCGGACCGGTCCGTTCTTGCCAACGCATAAAAACCGTGCCGATCTTTAACCCTTTAAAACGGGCTAATGCTGAATTTTCTGAAACCTGTTTAAGTTCATACGTAAGTTTCATCGGCGGATCTTTTAATTCGCCCACTTGTTTAGCTTCTTTTTCTTGTTCTTTCTTTTCGAATAACAACTTAAAAGAAGATTCGAGAAGAAAGTTTTTTGCATAAATAAACCGCGTCATCCGGCGCGAAAGCGTTGTAATTGAGCGTAGCGCGGTTGATTGTGCGATAATCAAGGGAGTCAAAACCATCCCAATAATCGCCAATGTAATAAGAACTTCTATTAACGTAAATCCGTTACGGTTTTTGAAATTGATCATAAAGCGTAAACTGCGCACGAAATGGATTTAATATTAAACCAAATTGCCGTTGTCTTTGCGGGCTTGCCGTATCGATAGCGTTAATAACTACCTCCTGAACAATGCCATCAGGTACTATAAAAAACCAAGTTGAACCAGCACCGCCCGCATAACGGCTTAGTTCATCAACGCCCTCAATAAAAAACTGCTTAAACGTATAAGAAGCGGGAATAGTAAGCCATGTTTTAATTGGAGCCCCTTTTATTGCTTCATACGTATCTCGAGTTCCTTTTTTAAGCTGTTGCACTTGAATTTCTTTCTTTTCAAAATCAACAAATATGCGGTGTAATATCCGCGTTGCTAATGCCTGTTGCCACGCAAAACGCACGAGCCCATTTAAATGAGTAACAAAAAACTCGCGCTGTTTGCGCGGTGAAACGCGCCGTAAATTTGGTACTATTACGGCACTAAATATGGCGATTAATATCATCACCAATAATACTTCAAGTAACGTAAAACCTTCTTTATTTCCATGCATCAAATCGTTCAGCCTTAGGAGCTTTTTTACCTTTTGGTCCATACGAATATAATTCATACGGATGATCACCATCTGGCGTTACCTTATATTGATACGCTTTACCCCATGGATCGCGTGGCAACTTAGCCCCTTTGAATGCCGGTCCAGTCCATTTGGCTGCCATCTCAGGATCTTGTGGTTTACGCACTAAATCGCGTAATGCTGGCGGATATTGCCCGACGTCATCATAAAATGCATCAATGGCTAGCTGAAGTGATTGAAGATCAGTAACTACGGCCCGGCGTCGTGCCCGTTCGCGATACGTATTAATAGCTGGTACTGCAATGGCCGCCATAATACCAACAATCACTAATGCAATTAATATTTCAATTAAGGTAAATCCTGATTTTGCCTGCATATAAAACTCCTGAGTTATTAGATTCCTATTTGTTGTCCCATTTGCAGCATTGGCATTGCAACTGATAATACAATAAAGCCAACAATTACACCCATTACTACTAATAAAATTGGGCCAATTTTTGCTGACAGCGAGTCGGCAAGTTCACGCAACTCTTCGCCATAATTTTTTGCCACCACCAATAACATTTGATCGAGCTTCCCACTTTCCTCGCCGGTGCTAATGAGATAAATGGCAATGGGCGGAAAGATACCAGTTTGTTTTAAATATTGTGCAATGCGGCCTTGCTTAATAATTTTATCACGTGCTTCTTGCAGCGTATCAGCTAAAATACGGTTATCAACAATGTTACATACAATGTCGAGCGATTCTGATAAATTGACCCCACTTTGTAATAACATACCTAATGTTTCACTAAATTGCACGACAGCACCAGTCCGCGCAAAATATTTAATAATGGGTAACCCTAATTTTAATCGATCTAATTGCCGTTGACCGATTTTAGTACGTGCCCAATACGTCAAAGCAGCAATAATAATGAACAGCCCAATTAATATCATCAGATAATGATGGGTAACAAATGTTGATACGTTCATTAAAAAACGAGTAGGTGCCGGCAGATCTTCAATACCGCCAAAGTTTTCTGCCATCGTTGGTACCACATATGTTACCAGTACAATAACTACCAATCCCGCAAAGGTTAATTGCAATAGCGGTCCAGAAAGTGCTGAGCGTATTTTTTTGCGCAGTTCCTCTTGCCGTTCTAAATAATCAACAAGGCGATCTAAAATAACTTCTAAATTACCACTTGCTTCCCCAGCACGTACTAATTGTACGTATAAATTGGGAAACACTTTGGGATATTTTTTAAGTGCATCAGCAAATGAGATTCCTTCTTTGATCTCATCTTTGATTGCAATAACAATCGTGCGCAACCGGCCTTCAACATAATCAGAAAGCAGTTCTAAGGATTGTAATAATGGTACGCCTGAACGAAGCAATACGGCTAATTGCCGCGTAAATAAAATTTTTTGTTTTACCGGTACGCGCCAGCCAAATAAGCGGCGCCACCAACTTTGCTTTTGTTCCTGACTCGATAAGGTTATACTAATAGGATACATGCCCTGTGAACTTAGCTGCTGTTTCACCTGAGCAAGCGAAGGGGCATCAATAAATCCGCTGACCTTTTTTCCTTCTTTTGAAAATGCGTGATAAAAGTACAGCGCCATGAATAGTCCTTTGGTATCTATTTTTTGCCGATATACCAAAGCATTGTTGAGCAATCAAACAATTTCGTGATAAGCTCTAACTTTGATACGTATAATACCCTATCATAAGGAGTATTTTTATGAATAGAATTTATACAACTGCACTCATACTGCTCTGTTTTATGGGCAGATTGCTCGGGGCAAACAACACCGAAGATGATACTGCAAAATTTTATCAGGCAATTCAACCGACACCCCAAGGAATCAATCGTTATTTGGAGAACGTATATAATGATCCACGGTATACAACTGAGATTTTACCAAATAATTTTGATCATATGCTCCAACTTTTAATACATGGCAAACAAACAAATCAATCTCGTGCGTTTGCTCGATCAGTACTGAGATTATATCTCAATGGCATGAAACGATCTTCTTATATTAATGCCTATGCATTTTATGAACTAATGGAGAAATTACCCGAACTACTCGAAGATTATTTTATGATTTACAAATTTGATCGCTTTTCTCACGCACAAAAACAAATTAATAAATTATTATATGGCACGTTTTCATCGCCAGAGAAATTTTCATTTTTCCAACAAAAGCCTGAACAATTTTTAGATCAGCTTTCCCAACAACTTGCTGAAATTTCAACGACGGCTCCAACATTAGATGATGACATTTCTATTGAAGAATTACGCCGTGTTATTATGACCTTTTTAGAAGTTGCGTTAAATAAATTAGTATGGAGTCCACAAGACGGCGAAGATTCTTGGTTATGCGTAAAAGGTATTTCTAATCAATTAGCAGAACTACTTGAACGAAACATCTTTGATGATACCGAAGATTTGAATGATCTCTTTATCTCACTCATTGAACGATATTGCTATTTCTTAGATATCACGAGCACAGATACCAAAATTGAATTTTACGAAAAAGTACGCCAAGATATCGCGGATAATCCGGTGATATTATTTGAACTTGAAGAACAAGAAGAAGCAATTACACCAAAATCTGATCGGTTACTCGGCACATTGATACGTGGACAAGCACAAGCAAGCGCACGTGAACATGGGATTGTTGTATAGAAAGAATAAAGCCGATTAGTTTTTTCTAATCGGCTTATATATTAATCTCTTACTTCTCATATTTATAATACAATTTCCCCTTCAAGTATACTCGTTCCTTCGTGTTGTTTTAATTCTTGTTCTTTTCGGTATTTCTCACGCTGAAGACTTGGTGATACAAAAGGCTTTCTTTTCCCTTCTTTAGTATATCTCATTCGTTTTCTTGCTCCTTGAGGTTTTGCTTTTTGCCATTTTGTTTGATATTTTTCTTGAGCTCGTTTTCCTAACTCTCTGAGATTTTGTGAAGGGGTTCCGCCGGTTACGCGCCCTTTAACGGTCTGATATTTACCACGCACATATTCTTTTGCACGCTGATAACGGCCTGGCTTATTTGCTGAAGAAGCTGAACTTGAACTACTGCCAAACCATTGGCGTGCCTGCATTGCACCAGCAACACATAATACAGTGATAGCGAATATCATTAACTGTTTCTTCATATTTTTAATCTCATATAATTTAATTAGCGCCACCAACTTCCTGAGCTGCTGCTTGAACTACTACTTCTCCCAAATGTTTTTTTCACTTGTGATTTACCTTTTTGATACCAGCTTTTCACTTTTTCTTTACCACGCTGGTATCCGCCACTCAATCTTGATTGATAGCCACCAATTCTACTTCTTAATTTCTCTTGTTGTTGCTTTTGATATTCTTTTTTCTGTTTTGCTTCTCTTTCCTTTTTCTCTCTCAATTTTCGTGCTTGTTCAGCAAATTTTTGTGCCTCACCTTTACCTGTTCTTGGCTGAGCTAATCGTTCTTTACGGCGCTGTGCTTGCTGTCTCATTTTCTTTTGTTGCTCTAAACGGCGCCTTTGATACTGAGCTTGACGTTGTTCTTCTTTGAGTGTGGGTATATTAAGTCCCCCATACCGTTGTTGGGCACCTATTGAGCCAGCTATCCCTAATAATACGGCCATAACTACTAATTTTTTCATAACAAACCCCTAATTGAATACCCCTTCCTCAGAGGATTTTATACCTTTATTCTTATTAATAAGGTATAAAATTACAAATAGAGAAGTAAAGGGTTTATCCTTTAAATTAGGCTAAAAAATCCTTAGAACAGCTAGCTGCCAGTTGTTGGAGATCCTGCTGCCACGAATCAGGTGAAATACTGATATTACGCAGGGTAAATGATTTTCCTAAGAAAGTGCCGCTCAATGAGATATTCTCCAATTTATCCTTACATTGATGGCATGAATCAATCATCAGATGTCCATCGGTTACCTCAATGGTGTCTTCAAATCGCTCTGGAATTTGGGCTAATAATTCTTGCTGAGTAGCATGCGATTGGGCCAGCATCTGAATTTCTTGATTGGTTTGATTAATTGCCTGTTGAATTGAATTAACCTCTCTCTCAATGCCTGTTAATTTTTGGTGTGCTCGATATTTTTCCTGATATAGACTTACTAACCGCGGATGAGTTTGTTCAACAATTTCAAGCGCCTTTAACTGCCGTTGGGCGTGATAATATGCATTACGCTGTTTACCCCATTTAATATAATACCGAGAAGCACGGCCGCATACAGTTATTCGTTTACGTACGCTTTGTAGATACCCATTTGCTCGCGTGCACAGTTTTTGCCCTAATTGATTATAGGTGCTATGCAACATACCCCCACTCATGCCAATACCAATCATCATTAAACCAATAGTAATCGCGAGCTTCTTATTCATCATGTCCCCTTATTTAAGCTCATATTTTTTATGTGCCTGTAACTCAGCATACAATGATTTTTTTTCAGCTATCCCATCAAATCCTTGTATCTGCGCAAATGAGCTAAATGCATCCGCTATGCTTTCAATTCCGGCATCAGTATATTCAGCTGCATAGCCAAACAACGGTGCTTCGTACAAAGTAAGCCGCCATTGTCTCATAAATTTTTCTTTAAGTTCTGGTGTTAAATGATCTACTTGGTTGGCAAATGGATTATGTGAAATATCAAAAGCATCTAATTTGCCAAGCGCAATACACGCTTGAAATTTGGTGCTCAAATCAACATAGACAAGCAGATCTTTTACCTGTTCACGGCTGATTATATCCAAAGTTGCACGCAATTCATCGGCATATTTCATGCCACGGTCTTTCAACTGCTGCTCAACGTCAGCAAGAGGCATATTGGCAAATGAATGGAAATCTATCGATTGCCGTTTACACAAACTTCCTTTACAAAGTGCAAGATTATCAAGCCAACGTTGTTTGATCGGTTCAATGCGATTAATACGTTCGGCAACCTGTTGATGGGCCGACTTCAAGTAGTGTGATGTTTCAATTTGCAGATCAGCCAACTGGCTATCAATGGCATGCGAAACGTCATACGCTTTTTCTTTCTCTTCATTTAACTGATGTAATTGCTGTATCTGTTGGTCTAATACCGTATGAGCATGATCTAAATCCTGTTCAATAGAGGTAAGTTGTAATTGCACGTCGGCTCGTTTGCGCTGTATATTCTCATTTGCTGCTCGATATAATGCATATTTAAAAGTATCTAAGAATTGCAATGGCAGATATCCTTTTGCCTGCCATGCATCAGGATGAGATAAGCTTGCGATCAATTCACAATCAATTGGAACTGTGTCAGCAAATGAAAGTTGAAATATCCCCGTAAGGCCATGTACTGATAAATTTCCTCTGAGATTCGTTTCGATACCCCCCAAGAAATCTGCTTGTAACGTACTTACAAAATCAACATGCAACTGCGAACCGTCTAATTTAGCGCCCATTCTCAAGGCAATTGCCGGCACATTACGGCCACGCACATGCAACGGCCCAATATCAATGGGAGATAACGTACCCTGTGCATTGATTCCCCACTTTTTTACATTGCCGCGTGCAGAAAGTTGCACCCCAAATAAATCTGCCATCAATGAACCTCGAATACCGGATTTGATACTAAATATTAAAGCCCCCGATTGAATAGGAATATGTGGCACTCGTTTTTCAATACGATTTAATAAAAAACTATGATAATTACGATGCTTATCTCCCATCAATACCGAAAGAACTGGAACAAGTTGATGGTAGGAAAGTGGCGAACGCATATGCAAAACTAATGCCTGATTGAGATGATCAGAAGTAAAAACTAATCGCATATCATCAGCAGTTTTCCCTGAAAACGGCAGCGCAATAATTTCGGTGCGTTGTACCAATCGAGCAAGCGAGGTAGGTAACTCAAGCGTATTGATCGCCTGTGTTGGCTGCTGTTCAAATTTTTGAATAATCTGATGATACACAGCTGCATGCAACGTGGTTGTCCAAAT
>Ga0055448_10000005_pt1 | contig 55666 bp, 56 predicted proteins | sample China_Galinas_PW_4_FD_57744 | JGI IMG/M metagenome (GOLD analysis project Ga0055448, IMG submission 57744) | Wetland microbial communities from San Francisco Bay, California, USA, that impact long-term carbon sequestration - China_Galinas_PWA_D2 | ecosystem: Environmental > Aquatic > Marine >... | reverse complement strand
ACCACTTCAGGGGATTCCAAATCTAACTTTGCAGGTGGTACAATGATGTGGGGCAGGTCATATTTATTTTCTATAATAATTAAACCCAGAGTGGCTATTTGCGGCCCGATCCGGGGCTTCCGTACCAGGACAGGGCCTGGGAAATAACCGGGGAGCGGGGACTCGTGAAAATAGCGGTTGTCCATGACTGGCTCGTAACGTTTGCCGGCGCCGAAGCCGTGCTCGAGCAGATACTCGCGTTGTTTCCGGATGCCGACCTGTTCAGCCTGATAGACTTCCTGCCGGAAAGCGAGCGCTCTCGGCTGCTCGGGAAGAGGGCTCGTACCTCCGTCGTCCAGCACTTCCCCTTTGCTGAAGAGAAGTACCGGAGCTACCTCCCTGTAATGCCGTGGGCCATGGGAAGGCTGGACCTCTCGGGATACGACCTCGTGATATCCTCATCGCACGCCGTCGCGAAGGGAGTACGCGTCCCGGAGGGCATCCCTCACGTCTGTTACTGCCACACGCCTATGCGGTACGCATGGGACCTCAAGGACCAGTACCTTCAGTCGGCGCGGTTTGGAAGCGGCATCAAGCGGCGCCTTGCTGAGTACGTGCTTGAGCGCATCAGACGCTGGGACAGAGCCGCGGCGCAGAAGGTCTCGCGGTTCGTTGCCAACTCCGCGTGCGTGGCCGAGAGGATAAAGCGCTCTTACGGCCGCGACTCGGAGGTAATTTACCCTCCCGTTGATACGGAGTTCTACACCCCCGGAGGCGAGAGGGCGGATTATTATATGGCCGCCTCGAGGATGGTGCCCTACAAGAGGATGGACCTCATAGCCGAGGCCTTCTCGGCGATGCCCGACAGGAAGCTCCTGATGATAGGAAGCGGCCCAGATTTGCAGAAGGTGCGTTCAAAAGTAACTTCCGGCAATATCGAGATTCTTGGATACCGGTCCCGAGATGAGCTAAGGGGATACTTACAAAAGGCGAAGGCTTTCGTCTTTGCCGCCGAGGAGGACTTCGGCATCCTGCCTGTTGAGGCACAGGCCTGCGGCACGCCCGTGGTGGCTTACGGCGCGGGAGGAGCCACGGAAACGGTAGAAGATGGAGTTACGGGTGTATTTTTCAGGGAGCAGTCCGCGGAAAGCCTGAGGGAGGCCGTCGCAAGGCTCGATGAAAATTACGGCTCCTTCCACCCTGGCCGCATCAGGCAAAACGCCGAGCGATTCGGCGTGGAGCGCTTCAGGGTAGAGTTCGGGGCCTTCATCGAGCAGGCAATTGACGGACCGGGGAAGTGAGCGCCTTTTAGCCGATATTCCCCGCACGGCACGGGAAATTTGCTACAGTATGACGTTATGGCTAAAAAGACCGCAGCTATACTTCAGCCCATGTTCATTCCCTGGGCCGGGTATTTCGACATCATGGCCGGCTCCGACGTCTTCGTCTCGCTCGATAACGTGCAGTACACGAAGGCTGACTGGAGAAACCGCAACCGTATAAAGACGTCCGACACCGTGACGTGGCTCACCGTTCCCGTGCGATTAAAGGGGCACGTTGGCGAGAATATCAACGAGATAGAGGTCGACAGAAGCTCAGACTGGGAGGGCAAGCACCTGGCGAGCCTCGAGCACTCGTATAAGCGCGCGCCGTTTTTCGATGGCGTGATGGATATAATGGCGCGCGCCTACGGGAGGAGCCATGCATTGCTCGTCGACCTCGATATGGACATCCTGCGGGAATTCGCGAAATATATCTCGCTTGAGACCCCAGTACTTATGGCCTCGGAGATGCCTTCGTCGGGTACAAAGACGGAGCGGCTCATATCGCTTCTGAGGGAGGCAGGGGCTGAGCGCTATCTGAGCGGTACTTCGGCCAAAAGCTATCTCGATGAGGCCATGCTGGCGAAGGCGGGAATCGAGGTTGCGTGGCATGGCTACTCTCATCCCTACTACAACCAGATCTGGATGAAGAGACAGGGGTTTGTATCGCATCTCTCGGTGATAGACCTTTTGTTTAACCACGGCCCGGACTCCCTGGATATCATAACCGGGAAAGTGAAAATCGAGCGGCCCGATTGGGTTAAAATATCGAACGCAAACGAGATGGAAAGGACGGCCGCTGGGGGGTAGTGATGAACAAGCTTATAATCTTCGGCACTGGCTATCTGGACGTCATAAAGGTCGTGGACGCGATAAACCGCGAGCGGCCCACGTGGGAGGTGCTGGGCTTCATTAACGACCTCCCGGAGTTCCAGGGCAGGTCCTTTCTCGGCTACCCCGTGCTGGGCCCAAGAGACGTTATAGAGCAGTACTGCGACAGTAAGGACGTATATTTCATTAATAACATCTCCTCGTCGATGGACAACAGAGCCGCCGTGAGCGAGACAATGGACGCCTTCGGGTGCCGTTTCGCAAGGCTCATCCACCCTCGTATAGATACCAAATACGCCGATATAGGCGAGGGCTGCATCATCCCCGAGGGGACGACCATAGGAGGCCAGACGGCGGTCGGCAAGCACGTGCTTACCAGGCTTAACACGACCGTCAGCCACGATGTCGAGGTCGGCGATTACGTGCTCATCGGGCCCGGGGCAGTGGTCAGCGGCAATGCCAAAGTCGAAGACAGGGCGCTCATAGGCGCCGGCGCGACGGTCCTGTTTAACAGGGTAGTTGGGAGGGGCAGCACGGTGGGCGCCGGAGCGGTGGTCACCAAGGACGTGCCGCCCGGGGCGATCGTCGTGGGCAACCCTGCGCGTGAACTGAAGAAATAAAAGACATGAACATCAGGATACCACTACAGAAACCGCTCCTCAGCGGCCGCGAGCTTGAGTACATGACCGACGTAATGCAGAGTGGCGGCATATCGACAAACGGCAGGTACACGCAGAAGTGCCAGGGTCTGCTTGAAAGCGGGCTTCTTGCCCAAAAGGTGTTTCTTACAAACTCCTGCACCGCGGCGCTTGAGATGGCGGCCATACTCTCGGACATAGGGGATGGCGACGAGGTGATACTCTCTTCCTACGCACACGTCTCGACGGCCAACGCCTTTTTCCTGCGGGGAGGACGTCCGGTCTTCGTGGACATAAGGCCCGACACCATGAACATCGACGAGCGGAAGATAGAGCGAGCCGTCACGGAGCGTACAAAGGCGATAGTGCCCCTTCATTATGCGGGCGTGGGCTGCGAGATGGACGCGATAATGGACATCGCCGGGCGTCACGGCCTCCTGGTCGTGGAGGACGCGGCACAGGGAGTTTACGCGCGCTACAAGGGTAGGTCGCTCGGGACCATCGGGCAGTTCGGAGCCATAAGCTTTCACAATACGAAGAACATCACAAGCGGCGAGGGCGGAGCGATCCTGGTCAACGCCCCCGAGTATGTGGAAAGGGCCGAGATAGTGCGTGACATGGGCACAGACCGCAACAAGTTCATGCGCGGCGAGGTCCAGCGCTATACGTGGCAGGACATCGGTTCCTCCTATAACATCTCCGAGGTGCTCGCGGCGCTTCTGCTGGCGCAGCTTGAGTCCGAAAGCGAGATACACACAAGCCGCCGTGAGCTCTACGGCGCTTATTGCCGCCTGCTTGCGCCTCTTGAGGACAAAGGACACATATCGCTTCCCGTCATCCCCGAGCATTGCTCAAGCAACTACCACATCTTCCACGTAACGCTCGCCGAGGGCGTCTCGCGCGGGGAGCTCGTGGGGCATCTCGGACGGCTGGGAATTCAGGCGGCCTCGCACTTCGAGCCGCTTCACCTCTCTCCGCTCTGGCAGAGCCTGGGCGGTGCGCATGAGGATCTGCCCGTGACGGAATCGGTAAGCCCGCGTCTCCTGCGCCTTCCACTCTACGCCGGGATGAGAACGGACGACGTGAACGCCGTCGCAGAAGCAGTGGCTGATTTCTTCGGAGAGTCATGATGCGACCAGACGCTCCAGCAAAAAATCCGATCGAGTCCCGTCTGCGTATGTTCACCGCTATCGCCTTTGTTCTTCTTGTCGCGTCGTGGTGGACGAACTTCACGACCTATCCGTTCCATGTGGATACCGGCTGTTACCTCAACTGGGCCGAGCGAATTCACGAAGGGTGGGTGCCGCACAGGGACTGTTATCTGGGATACACGCCCCTGGGCATGTACTACTTCTCGCTCTTCAGCGGGCTGTCGTTGCCGGGCCAGATATCTTATAGAGTGGCGCTTCTGCTGGTGCAGCTTGGCTCTGCGGCGCTGCTTTACGCTCTGAGCGGGGGGCTCATCCGCAGCCGAACACTGCGCGTGGCCGCGGCAGTGTTCTTTCTGTTTATGACGCAGGTATATGACGGGCGGCTCATTATGCTCGAAGACTTCGTGGTCTTCTTCGGGCTTCTGACGGTGCTGCTTCTTCTGAAGACGACAGCCGAGAGGCCGCTTCCGGCGTTTCTGACAGGCGTGGCATTATTTCTCGCCGTTTTCTCAAAGCAGTACGGGGTGCTCTTTGTCCCCGTCGTAGCCGTGATGATGTGGTTTGACCGTAACGGGCGCCGCGTTACGGGCAAGACCGCGCGCATGAGGCTCCTGCTCGTCGGCCTCGGCTTCCTGATTCCCTTTATCGCTTACGTCGAATATGTAGGCATTGGTCTGGTGCCCCTGCTCGTCCAGCTCAGCGGACGCGGCTACGGAACCAACGGCCTGTTCAGTATGGCCGACCGGCTCTCGGACATAAGGCTCATATGGTTCGTCTGCGTCGCAATTATCTCGATTGTTATTCTTCGAAGGCGATTCAGGTTCGACCTCTTCGTGATAACTCTGACGTTTCTCCTCACGTTCAGCCCGCTTGTAGTGCGGGGGTGCCTCCATTATTTTCTCCTGATGCTCCCGTACGGAGTCCTGCTCTTGGCGTATGCATTTGAGTACTATTTCATCTCCGACGAGAGGCCCCGCCGGAGCCCGGCCCTAAAGGTGCTTATTCTTGCCGTGTGCGTGTCCCTCTTTATGGCGGCATTTAACAACGTGCACCACTCGGTGTATTACGCCTCGGGCGACGAGGGACGCAAGTTTCTCCATGATACGGTCGGCATGCACAAGACCACGTTTCATGAAGACCAGGAGATAGCCGAGAGGATAAACCGCACCTTCCCGCCCGGCACACCGGTGATGATGATCGGGTTTCAGCAGTTCTCCTATCTCTCCGGTTTTTACCCGCCCAACAGGGATGTGGGCTATGTTTTTTACAGGTACGACATCAGGGACAGGTTCGACCTTTCGAAGATAGATAACATCGTTGTCGTGAACATAGGGCTGTGGTCGGAGGCCGGTGAGATAATAGATGAGCTACGGGCCGACCATGAGGTGGTCGATTCCTTCCCGAGCGAATTTTACGGCACCGTGGAGCTCTGGAGGAAAAAATGAGGGGCCGGTCTGTTAAAATTATGGTCGCCGGCCCGACCGGCATCTAACGCTATGACGAGGGACAAACTTATCATAAACGTGGCGTTGACCGGAATGATCCCCACCAGGGACATGAACCACAACGTGCCGCTTACGCCGGAGGAAATTGCGGAGGACGCGCGCAGGGTCTGCGCCCTCGGGGCTTCGATGCTGCACGTGCACGCCAGGGACAAGGACGGCAATCCTTCGAGCAGCCCCGAGCTCTACAGGGAGATAATCGCACGCATACGCGAGAACTGCGGCGACGTCATCATAACGGTATCTACGAGCGGGCGAAAGGAAAAGAGCCTTGAGCGAAGGATGCAGGTTCTAAGCCTCGACGGCGACGAGAAGCCCGACATGGCAAGCCTCACGCTGGGCTCAATGAACTTCATCGACTCTTACACTCTCAACACGCACGAGGTCATACTCACCCTGCTCGAGGAGATGCAGGCCCGGGGCATAAGGCCCGAGCTTGAGATATTCGATTCCGGCATGGCCCATTTCACGGGATATCTTGTGAGGAAGGGCCATCTGAAAGGTACGCAGTACGCCAACCTGCTTCTTGGCTCGCTGGGCACCATCCCTGCCACGCCCAAGCACCTCATGAGTCTCGTGGACGACCTCCCCGAAGGCGTCGTCTGGGCGGCAACTGGTCTGGGACGCTTTGCCCTGCCCGTGCAGAACCTGGCCATCGCGATGGGAGGCCATGTGAGGGTCGGCCTCGAAGACAGCATTTACCTTGACTACGATCGCGAGGTGCTCGCCACAAACGAGGCCCTCGTCCGAAGGGTCGTGGACTTGGCCGCGGCCATGGGCAGGGAAGTGGCGACCCCGAAAGAGGCCAGAACAATGCTGGCCCTTTCCTGAGAGGTCGTTCACCCGATGAAATTCAGCCTCGTAGTCCCAGTATATAACTCGGAGCGGATGGTGGGTGAGCTCACCGAGAGGGCCGTTGCCATCCTTAAGGAGCTGCCCGGGGAGTTCGAGATAATCCTCGTCGATGACGAAAGCGCCGACGGTTCGTGGGACGTGATCTCCGCGCTTACGGCGAAGCACCCTGAGGTTAAGGGCATCAGGCTTGGCCAGAACATGGGCCAGCAGTACGTGACGCTATGCGGGGTGCGCCACGCCTCGGGAGAATACGTCATAACAATGGACGACGACCTTCAGCACTCGCCCGAGGACATCCCGCGCCTCATAGAGGCTATGGGCGAAGACTGCGACCTTGCGTTTGCCGTCTTCAGAAAATACCGCAAGGGACTTCACAGGCGGTTTGGTAGCCGGGTACTTAACACCATACTCCGCAAGACCCACGGCCTGCCTCGGGACTTCACGACATCAAGCTTTCGCATGGCGCGCAGGTCGTTGATGCTCAGGGCCGCCGAGTTCCACACGCTGTATCCGCATATAAACGGGATTGCGCTTTCGCTGAAGCCCCGCGTGCGGAACGTTGAGGTCGAGCATATGCCCCGGGCGCACGGCCGCTCCGGATATTCGGTCTGGAGGCTTACCAAGCTCCTGATAATAGTGATCTACAATTCCCCCCGCTATGCCCTCAGGGTATTGTTCCTGACGGGATTGGCCCTTGTGGCAGCGGCGGTTGCCGGGTTGGTTGTCGTGGGACTCGCGGGACAGTCCTTGCCTCTCATTAGATATGTGCCGCCGATATTCGCGGCCGTGGGGATATTCCTTATTACGGCATCGCTTGGCGGGCGTCTCGCCTTCAGGATCATCGCCTCGAAGACCCCCATGCCCGACTATACCTGCCACGTGATATCTGTCGCGGGCAGTCCCTCCGGTTCGGGACAGGGCTAATCGTTATAGACGGCGAGCTTGCCCGACCAGTCCGGGCATGTGGTACAGACCTTCGGGAGGTTGCGGTTTTGCAGATGGCGCTCCCGCAGCTCGCGGTGCTTTCCGTTCCAGACGTCCTTGATGCTCTCGGAGTTTATGTCACCGAGCACGAGAACGCCGTCTGAGTCCAGGGCGCAGAGGGCGACACGGCCGTCGTGCATAATGCTCAACGTCTCTATCAGCCAGGGGCAGGGGAACCGTTCGGCTTCTTTTGGCAGGCCGGCTGTGCTCGGCTCTATGGTGTTTATCCACGTGACCTTGGGCCGCGTCTTCACGGTTATGCCGTGGCTGTTCCAGAACTCGAGGAACCGGTCGAGCTCGTGGGCGTTTTCGTCCATGACGACGAACTGAACGAATAGCCTCTGCTCGCCGTTTCCGTGTTTTTCGAGCAGGTCACGGTAGGCAAGCACGTTGTCAACAACGCGCCGGAGGTCACCCTTCACCCTGAGCTTCGCGTAAGTCTCGGGGGTGAAAGCGTCTATGCCCACGTAGGCGTACACGAGCCCGGACTTAATGTAGCGCTCAGAGAGCTCAGGCGTAAGAAGGTTGCCGTTTGAGTTTATCGAGACGTTAGTGCATCCCTTCCCGATTGCGTAGCTGATTCTATCGGGCATGTCCTTTAAGAGCGTCGGCTCGCCGAAGAAATTCATCCAGAGCTTGGTGTCCGGCCGCTCAGTGGCGACTTCGTCGATAATCTTTTCAAAGAGACTTCGTTCCATGACGCCGGGTTTGCGTTTCATTGTGTCGCGGTTGCACATGGAGCAGACTAAGTTGCACATGGAGATATTGTCTATTGGTATCATGCCCGGGAAGTCGGCCTCGTGCGCTTCCCTGAGTTTTTCAATTAGATCGTTTCTGACCTCAAACATCAGCTTTTCCCTTTTTGCGAGTGATAAAGGCTGAGGTAACGAAACCCGTGCTCCGAGTTCCGCGGGTGCTCCTGCACTTCATAATCGGACTCGCCGCCCGCTATCTCCCGGGCAAGCTCAAGGTTCGTCAGGCTCTCTGCTGCCGTGGCGTTAATTACCCTGTGGCCGCTTCCCAGAGCGAACATCAGTATATCGAAAAGCATCTCCACTGTGACGTAGTTCTGCAGCCTGTATGGGTCGATGACCACTATATTGTCGCTGTTTCTCAAAAAGAAGCCATAGAGCCCCGGCGAGGCGGGGTCTCCCCGCCTTATGGGAGAGGATATCCGAAGCACCCTCGCGTAAGACTCTCGCATGATCATGTCTTCGGTCTCCCCTTTGGAGCGTACATAGTCGTTTCTCGTGTCGCGCGGCGAGTCCTCCGATACGGTCCTGACCTCGTCCTCCGGGATGTCGCCGTAGACGCCCACGCTCGAGGCGTAAACAAAGAAACGGGTGTCAACTTTCCGTGCGAGCTCATGCATCGCGGTGTCGAGGCGGCGGTTAATATCGTAGCACTCCTCCATGGAGTACTTAGACGGAAGCGCGCCCGCGAAATGGAATATGGCGCACGGCGCTTCTTTACAGCTCGCCGGCTCGAGGCGGTCCCAGTCGTGAGGCGTGCCGCGGCCCACTTCGACCACCCGGCCGAAAGCCGCCTTAAGCCACGGGAGCATAGCCCCGCCTATGAAGCCCGAGGCGCCGGACACTATCGCAGTGTATGAGCTGTAAATGTTGCCTTCCCCCTGCGCGGGAGTGCGGAAACTCAGGCCGTGGCCCGCGCCCGTTTATATTAAATGAATATGCCTATAGATTCAACGATTTCCGGTGTAATAATAAATTCAGGGATGATATAATCAAGAAAACCTTTAACGGATTCCAAGGGTAAATTATGCCGACAGCCAAAAAAGTCCTCGTTGTCGAGGACGAAGCCGACATCGCCGAGCTGCTGACTTACAACCTAAAGGCACAGGGCTTTGAGACCGAGATCGCCCCGGACGGGCTCGACGGGCTCGAGAAGGCCAGGAAGGGCCGCTTCGACATCATATTACTTGACCTCATGCTCCCCGGAATGGACGGCCTGGAGGTCTGCCGCAAGCTCAAGGCCGACTCCACGCTCAGCAATATTCCCATTATCATGCTTACGGCAAAGTCCGAGGAGATAGACAAGATAGTCGGGCTCGAACTCGGGGCCGACGACTACATGACCAAGCCTTTTAGCCCCCGCGAGCTCGTGGCGCGCGTGAAGGCGGTTCTAAGGCGCGCGGGGACGGGAGCGGTCGAGGGGGGAGAGGCGATAAGCGTCGGCGACCTTGAGATAGACACGGAGTCTTACCGCGTGCTCAAGGGGGGAGAGCTCGTAGATCTGAGCTCCACCGAGTTCAGGCTGCTTGAGTACCTCGCCCGACGCAGGGGCAAGATATTTAACCGCGACCAGCTGCTCGACGCCGTATGGCAGGACGACTCGTACGTAGAGCCCCGAACGGTGGACGTACACATAAGAAGGCTGAGGGAGAAAATTGAGGACGACCCCTCGAAGCCCGAGTACGTTAAGACGAGGCGTGGCATAGGCTACTATATGCGCGGAGAGAAGTGAAGAGAGGCATATTCGGGCGCATATTCCTGCTGTACGCAATCGCGCTTTTAGCGGCGGTCCTCGTCGTTGAGTTCTACATCACCGGAGCCGTGGGGGAGGGCTACGTCACGAATCTCAGGGAAAGCCTCTCGGTGCAGGCGGAGCTTGTGGCAACGGTCATGCCGCTCGGCTCGGACTCTAAACTCGGCCGGGCCGTAACGAGGGCCAAGGAGCTTACCGGAGCGAGGGTTACGGTGATATCCTCCGACGGGCGTGTGCTCGGCGACTCTGACGCCGACCGCTTGGAGATGGAAAACCACGCCGACAGGCCCGAGATAATGCAGGCGGCCCAGTCAGGCACGGGCTGGTCTATAAGGCACAGTAAGACGCTGAACACCGATTTCCTCTACACTGCGGTGAAGGTCGCAAAAGGGGGCGAGACCGCAGCGTACGTGCGCCTCGCCATGCCCCTCGAGAAGGTCAACAGGTCCGTAAACCTCCTGAGGATAAAACTCGATGTCGTTGTAATCGTGGCGCTGTTTCTTATCGGCATGCTCCACATGTGGCAGACAAGCAGAATAAGCCGCCTTACGAGGCAGGTGGCGGACTTCTCGGGCGCGATAGTGGGCGGCGATTTCGAGAAGAGGCTGCTCTTAAGCGGCATGGGCGAGTACGGCGAGATAGCCGACAACCTCAACGCAATGTCAGAGGAGCTGCGTAAGCGCATAGACGAGAACGAGCAGGAGAAGGACCGTCTCAACATGATACTCAGGAGCATCCCCGACGCCCTGCTCATCATCGACGACGGCGGCGGCATAGTGCTTTCGAGCCAGGCCTCCCGCGAGTTTTTCGGCAACGTCGCGGTTGCCGGGAGGCATTACGCCGAGGTCGTACGGAGCCACGAGTTTACGGCCATGCTCGATGGCGTTAAGGAGAGCCACGAGCAGGACGAGCGGGAGATAACCCTAGACAGCCCCGAGGAGCGTCATTGCGTGGTGCGGGTGTCGCCCCTGTTCTTCCGCGAGGGTGAGCTCTCGGGCTACCTCGCCATATTCCACGACATCACACGCATGAAAAAGCTCGAGAACGTGCGCAAAGACTTCGTGGCGAACGTATCGCACGAGATACGCACCCCCATAGCCGCCATCAAGGGCTTCGCCGAGACCCTCCTCGAGGGCGCGCTTGACGACAGGGAATCGGCCGGCAAGTTCCTGGGCACTATCAAGTCAAACAGCGAGAGGCTCAACAGCCTCGTCGAGGACCTGCTTACCATATCGAGGGTGGAACTGGGGGACGTGAAGGTGGAGAAGGCCCCTGTAAACGTGGGCGACGTGGTGGCGCACGTTGTGGCTACTCTTGGCGACAAGGCGGCCTCAAAGAAGCTCTATCTTAAGACCGAAGTGGCCCCGGGCCTTGGCGAGATATCCGCCGACCACAACAGGCTTGCGCAGATACTGACTAACCTCGTGGACAACGCCATAAAGTTCACCGAAGAGGGCGGCGTGACGGTGGGCGCGGACACCGAGGACGGCCGGACGTTCCTGTTCGTCAGGGACACGGGCATAGGCGTCCCGCGAAAGTACGTGCAGAGACTCGGGGAGAGGTTTTTCAGGGTCGACCCCTCGCGGTCGCGTGCGATGGGTGGCACCGGGCTCGGCCTTGCGATAGTAAAGCACCTCGTGAGGGCCCACGGCTGGGAGATGCGCATCGAGAGCACTGAGGGCAAGGGCACAGAGGTCAGGGTGATGATATCCTGATATCGAAGGGGCTTGCCGTTTAGGTAAATAACGGCAGCATCGCTTTGCAGACCGCCCAGGCAAGCACTCCGCATGCCGGGAGTGTGAACACCCAGGCCATGACTATCTTACCCGCGATCCCCCACCTTACGGCAGTCAGCCTCTTGGTGGCGCCCACGCCCATGATGGTGGATGAGATGACGTGCGTGGTGCTCACGGGAAGGCCGAAGTGGCTGGCACCGAATATCAGTGATGCCGCGGCGGTCTCGGCCGCGAAGCCGTGGACGGGCTCGAGCTTGAGCATCTTCGTCCCGAGGGTCTTGATGACCCTCCATCCGCCCATCGCCGTGCCTACGGCCATGGCGAGTCCGCAGGCCAGTATCACCCAGAATGGCACCTCGACGGTATTGAGATAGCCCGCGCTTACCAGCGTCATCGTGATTATCCCCATCGCCTTCTGGGCGTCGTTTGAGCCGTGGCTGAAGGCCATAACCCCCGCCGACGCGAGCTGGAGCTTCCCGAAGACCCTGTTCAGCGGGCCCGGCGGGTGCGAGCCGAAGAAATGCAGTATGAGTTTCATGAATATGTATCCGATTATGAGGCCGAGCACCGGGGATATAAGAAGTGCGATAAATATCTTTTCCAGCCCGCCGAAGTTCAGTATATCCACACCACCGTATGCGATCGCAGCGCCCATGAGGCTCCCTATGAGGGCGTGCGACGCGCTCACCGGAAGGCCCATCACGGTCATCAGCGAGTTCCAGGCGAAGCTCGCAACGAGCGTGGCGACGATTACGGCCGTGATGATGTCCTTTGGGTTTACAATGCCCTTTCCTATGGTCTTGGCGACGGCGGTGAATGCGAACGCGCCGAGGAGGTTCATGACGGCGGCGAGAATGACGGCCTGAAGCGGTGTGAGCACCCTGGTAGATACGACGGTGGCTATGGCGTTTGCAGAGTCGTTCCAGCCGTTAGAGACGTCGAACATCAGGGCCAGAATTACGATGACGATTACAATTTCAAGCATACTTGAGCATTATGCTCTCGAGGATGTTCGCCACGTCCTCGCACCTGTCGGCGGCGTCCTCGAGGTGCTCGTAGATCTCTTTCCACTTGATCACCATCAGGGGGTCGTCCTTGTAGTCCTCGAACAGGCTGCCAAGGGCCTCGCGGACGTCGCGGTCGAGTTTGTTTTCGAGACGGTTTATCTCTATGCAGTACTCCTGCACGTGGTCGTAGTCCTTGGCGCGGAGCTCGTTAAAGGCCTTCTGCAGAACGAGCGACGTCTTATGCAGGTCGCGGGCCATCTGGACGCTCTGCGGCGTGGGCTCCGTGAACTTAAAGACCACCATTCTCTCCACGGCCGACCATATCTGGTCCAGGACGTCGTCTATTCGGGAGGCCAGTGCATGGATGTCCTCGCGGTCTATCGGGGTCAGGAAACTGCTGTTTAGCTGCCGCATGATGTCGTGCGTGATGAGGTCGCCATCGTGCTCGATGTCCTGCATCTTGGCCGCATGCTCCTTGAATTCCCCGAAGTTCTCGAAGATGGTTACGAGCTGCTGGGTGCCTCTTGAGAGGTTCTTAAGGTCGTTGTCGAAATACTCGAAGAAATTGATTTTCTTAGGGAACAATTTCATAGGCATTAAAGAATAGCAACCTCTCCCCCGAAAAGTCAATTTCTTTTGTTTAATAAGGGGATAAGCGCTAAAACTGCCCAAAAAAGAATGAAAATTGGAATCTTAACTTCCCCTTAATATTCCTGTAACAGGCCGCTGTTAGACTGAGAGCATGAAGAAAGAACATTCTGATGGGCAGGCTCTCGGGGAACGGATCATCCCCCGGGCGCGGGTATTTCGAGAATGTCAGATGGCAAGCATAAGTCTATACAACCGAAGATAAAATGTTGCTGGGAGGTGATGGCCGGCGGATTGTAACATTGCCGTAACATTTCCTTAACGAGTTTGTAACATTTAAAACTTAAAATCAATCAGGAGGTAAAGTAATGAAGAGAAGCATCTGGAGAATAATAGCGGTGGTAGCCATGGCGCTTATGGCGATGCCGGTCTTTGCGGCTGACACGATAAACGGCGCGGGCGCCACTTTCCCATACCCGGTGTACTCCGCATGGGCGTATAACTACAACAAGACCACAGGGGTCAGGCTTAACTACCAGTCCATAGGTTCCGGCGGCGGACAGAAGCAGATATCGGCGAGGACCGTTGATTTCGGCGCCTCGGACGCCCCGCTCGATCCGGCCAAACTCAAAAAGATGAACCTCTACCAGTTTCCCGCTGTGATTGGCGGCGTGGTGCCGGTCGTAAACATAAAAGGTGTAAGCGCGGGCCAGCTCAAGCTGGACTCGGACACGCTGTGCAAGATATTCCTCGGCGAGATAAAGAACTGGGACGACGGCGCGATTGCGGCGCTGAACCAGGGTTTAGATCTCCCCAACAAAGATATAACCGTTGTACACCGCGCCGACGGCTCGGGCACGACGGCCATATTCACGACGTACATCAGCGGCGTATGCCCTGCCTGGAAGGAAAAGGTAGGCGCGGGCAAGGCCGTCGACTGGCCGGTTGGCATGGGCGGCAAGGGCAATGAGGGCGTGGCCAATTACGTAAAAAGGGTCCCGGCCTCCATCGGCTATGTCGAATTCGCATACGCCAAGCAGAACAACCTGGCCCACGTGAAGCTTAAGAACGTCGCGGGGAATTTCGTCGAGCCGAGCTTCGCGACCTTCAAGGACGCGGCGGCCACAGCCGACTTCGACCCCTCGAAGCACTTCTACCTCTGGCTCACGAACGCCCCGGGTGAAAACGCCTGGCCGATAGCAGGCGCCACCTTCATCCTCCTTGCGAAGGAGAAGACAGAGTCCAACAAGAAGGTGGTAGCTTTCTACGACTGGTCGTTCAAAAACGGCGACAAGACCGCCGAGGACCTGGTTTACATACCGCTTCCGGACGCACTGAAAACCAAGATCAGGGCTTACTGGAAGTCGAACGGAATCTATTAAGGTTCGGGTTTAGGAGCATTACACTTCGATCGGGGCGGAACATGCGTCCGCCCCGATGATTTTAATCCGGGAAGGGGATAAGAAGCTTGCCGTTTCGCATCAAGAGAGGACCTGACACGATATTCTACGGCCTGACGGCCGTTGCGTCGTTGTCCGTCCTGCTGATAATCCTCGGGATAGTAATCGTCCTTTACAAGGAAGCGGCCCTCTCCATAGGAAAGTTCGGCGTATGGCGGTTCATAGTATCTACCGAGTGGAATCCCGTGCGCGAGATCTTCGGGGCGGCAACGAACATCTTCGGCACCGTCGTCACGACCGCCCTCTCGATGATCATCGCGCTGCCCGTTGCCGTGGGGATCGCGGTATTTATGACCGAGATAGCCCCCAAGCCACTGCGCGGGACCATAGGGGCGGCCATCGAGCTTCTGGCCGCGATACCGAGCATAATATACGGCATGTGGGGACTCTTTACCCTTGCCCCCATCATGAGCGAGTACATAGAACCCGCTCTTCAGAACACCATAGGAAAGCTCCCGCTGGTGGGGATACTCTTTCAGGGCACGCCGCTTGGCATAGACATCCTAACGGCGAGCGTCATCCTGAGCATTATGATAATCCCGTTTACGGCGAGCATCTCGAGGGACGCCTTCAACCTGACACCTTCGGTAGTGAAGGAGTCGGCCTACGGCCTTGGCGCCACGAAGTGGGAGGTCGTCAAGAACGTCGTCCTGCCGTACAGCAAGGTAGGGGTGTTCGGCGGAGCGGTGCTCTCCATGGGCAGGGCCCTCGGAGAGACCATGGCCGTGGCGTTCGTCCTCGGCAACAGCCACCAGATAACGTCCTCGCTGTTCGACGCGGCAGCCACCATCACAGTGACGCTGGCCAACGAGTTCACCGAGGCCGACACCGACATATACCTCTCGTCGCTCTTTAACCTCGCCCTCATACTGTTCGTCCTGAGTTTCATTACACTGGCTATTGCCAAGTTCTTCCTCTTCAGGGCGCAGAGAAAGCTGGCGCGGTGACCAGGCGTACCTGGAGAAAGTTCGAAAGCAGTCTGGCGCTCTCGCTCTGCGCCTTCGCGGCGTTCATAGGGCTTTTCTGGCTCGTGTTCATCCTGGGCGACGTGCTTATTCAGGGAATCGGCGCGCTGAACCTCTCGCTCTTTACGCAGGACCCCGTTCCGCCGGGAATGGATGGCGGTGGCCTCAGAAACGCCTTTGTCGGACAGTTCCTCATTACGGTGGTCGCAACACTCATAGGCGTCCCCCTCGGCGTCCTTGGCGGCACGTTCATTGCCGAGTACGCCCGCGGAAAGGTTATCGCGAGGGTTATAAGCGACCTCTCGGACATAATGGTCAGCGTGCCGTCCATCGTGGTGGGCACGTTCATATACGCCATAGTGGTTCTGCCCATAGGCCACTTCAACGGCTGGGCCGGGGCGATTGCGCTTGCGGTCATCATGATACCCGTGGTGCTAAGGACGACTGAGAGCATGCTAACTCTGGTGCCCTGGACGCTCAGGGAGGCCGCGTTCGCCCTCGGCGCGCCTTACTACAAGGTGATAGTGCAGGTGGTCTACAGGGGTGCCGCGGCGGGTATCTTCACGGGCGTGCTTCTTTCCATAGCGCGCGTGGCGGGAGAGACCGCGCCGCTTCTGTTTACGTCTTTCAGCAACAACTTCTTCTCAACCGACATGAACCAGCCCATCTCTTCGCTCACGGTGACCATATTCCAGTACGCCATGGGTCCCTACGACGACTGGCACAGACAGGCATGGGCCGCATCCCTTATAATAACGCTGGTCATACTGCTGGTGACGGTGATAGGCAGGGCGATAATAAAGGTGAGGTACCAGAAATGACGGTCAATATAGAAGTAAAGAACCTTAACTTCTACTACTCCGGCGGAGTGCACGCGCTCAAGAACATAAACCTGAGCATACGCAAGAACGCCGTGACCGCCCTCATCGGCCCCTCGGGCTGCGGCAAGACCACCCTGCTGAGGTGCTTTAACCGTATGCACGACCTGTATCCGGGGAACAAGTACGAAGGCGAGATAATCTTCGACGAAGAGAACATACTTTCAGACGACGTTGACCTCATCGACCTCCGCAGCCGCATCGGGATGGTCTTTCAGAAGCCCACGCCGTTTCCCATGAGCATATTCGACAACGTGGCCTATGGCCTTAAGCTCAGGGGCGTCAGGAAGAAGGCCGACCTCTCGGAGCGCGTGGAGCACTCCCTGAGGCAGGCGGCCCTGTGGGACGAGGTCAAGGACAAGCTCTTCCAAAGCGCCTATGCGCTCTCCGGCGGTCAGCAGCAGAGGCTTGTCATAGCGCGCGCCCTGGCAGTGGAGCCCGAGGCCCTGCTCTTTGACGAGCCCACCTCGGCCCTTGACCCCATATCCACGGCCAAGATAGAGGAGCTTGTTGAGCAGTTGAAAAAGTCGGTTACAATTATTATAGTAACGCACAATATGCAGCAGGCCGCCCGCGTCTCCGACGAGACGGGGTTCCTGATGCTTGGCGAGATGATAGAGGTGGGGAGCACGGATACGATATTCACCGCCCCCAAAGAGAAACTTACCGAAGACTACGTGACGGGGAGGTTCGGCTAATGGCCATCAGGGAGCAGGAGTTCAGGAAGCTAAAGGAAGACCTCCTCACCATGGCCTCTATGGTGCAGGCCGCCATCAAACAGTCCGTCCGAAGCCTTGTCGAAAGGGACTCCGAGACCGCGAGGCAGGTCATTGAAGGCGACAAGCGCATCAACGCCATAGACGTAAGGATAGAGGAGGAGTGCATCCGCCTCCTGGCGCTCACGCAGCCCATGGGCAAGCCCCTGAGGTTCCTGGCCGCGGCCATCAAGATAGCCTCAGACCTCGAGCGCATCGCAGACAACGCCGTCAACGTGGCCGAGCGCGCAGTGGAGTTAAACGAAGAGCCCGTCCTTAAGCCCTATGTGGACATCCCCCGCATGGGAGAGATCGCGCAGGGCATGGTTAGAGACGCCATAGACGCCCTCATCAACGAGGACAAGCACCTCGCCTTCGACGTCATTATGCGCGACGACGAGATGGACGAGCTGAACGAGGCCGTAAGCCTCGAGCTCATGGCCATAATGACCCGCAATCCGGAGACCGTAACGCGCGGGACCAAGATCACGTACATCTCGAAGTACCTCGAACGCATCGGCGACCACGCCACGAACATCGCCGAGGACGTGGTCTATATGGTCGAGGGACGCATCATCAGGCACAAGCTCCTCGAGGAGATAGAGGAGCTTGACGAGTCGGAGAGTTAGCGGCCGGCAGGTGACCGCTCTTTCGCAGATAGTCCTTGCCGGGCCCGACCGGGTCAGCCTATTATCCTGAATATCCGAGCGAGAAACGCGGGTTTTACCGTAAGGCCGTTCATCCACTGCTGTCGCCTGTACAGAAGCCCGTTTACTGGCCAGCGATGGCGGCCATAGAGGTCGGCAATCCCGATGAGCGCCCGTTTGAGCGTAGAGCCCGAGTCGTTTCCGGTTAAACCTTCGCGAGCCGCCTTGTACGAGGCGTGCATGCGGAGCACTTCGTCTTTGAGCCCGCTTGGGCTTTGGCGCATGGCCTCCATGTATTTCTCCTGAGGGAGTGCCGAGTCCTCGGCGTAGAGCCGCCAGGCGGCGGCCGGAAATTTGATCACGCTTAGCTCGGAATGGTAACCAAGTTTAGCCCCGGAGCGCAGGACGCGTTCGAGAAACTCCCTGTCGACGAAGGCCTTGACGTTTTCGGGCCACGGCCCTATGCGCTCTATGAGTTCTTTTCCATGAAGCCAGTTGCTCGGCGTTAGCAATTCGCCTCGGCCCCAGGGGTCGGGCGTTATGGAAAACGTGTTTACCACTCCGCCGGGCTCAATGAAAACGCCCTGAGAGTAAACGAGGTCGCCTCCGCCGCTTTCCGCGCTCCGAAGCAGCCCGGAGAGATGCCACGGAAACCAGATGTCGTCATGCCCGAGGTACGCGATATATCTTCCACTGGCGCGGCGCAGCGCTTCGTTACGCGGCCTGCTAGGGGTGCCAGAGTTTACGGGCAAGTTCAGCCAGTTGAGACGCCCGTCGCCAAAAGACGAGACCACTTCGGCGCTATCATCGGTGCAGCCGTCCCCTATCACCCAGGCCTCGAAGTCGTCGAGGTCCTGCGCCAGCACGCATTCGATGGCAATGCGCAGAGTGGTACTGCTGTTATAAGTGGGGATGATAACCGATACCGCCGGAGCCTTCTCTGCCATGCGCGTCCCTTCTTAGAGTATGTGTGGAAAAAGCGGGCCGCCGTTTTGGTGTGCGGCGTGCATGCGGCCCATGGCCTCTTCTTCTGATTTCATCAGCCGCTCGATGAAATCGTTATATAGGACACCGCGGTGTCTGCTCCCGATGGCGGGGTAGGTCGAGCTACCGACTCCCCTCATGCGCCTGAGGCGTTCGCTTCGCCACAGGAAATCGTCGTCCCACTTGCCCGCCACGTCCGCAATTATATGTTTGGGCTGGTACTTCACCTCCGCGCCGAGATAGTTCATGCCGTCGGCGCCTATGACGAGAAGGAAGTGGGCCGTGTGGTAGTCGCCGAACTCAAGCGCGCTCTCCTCGTACCGCTCGCGATAGACAAACACGCCGAAGCCGTCGCTTATGCCGTCTCTGTATTGGTCGATGGCTTCAAGCACGCCGCTCTGGTCCACGCGGCGGGGGGTGCCGGCCTCCCAGTTTGTGCAGGTCGGATGAAAGTATATCCAGTGCGCCCCGGCCTCACGGGCGCGCTCGGCCACCGCGCCGAGGCCCGCGGCCCTGTCGTTTGAGGTAAGGGCGCTTACGCCGATCTGGAGCTTACTGCCCTCGCGCTCTATCCTGTCTCTCAGCGAGCCTATCTGCGCCATCACGGGCTCAAGCGCCCCGCACGACTCGGCGTCCCAGTCGTACATCGAGACCCGGACCGCCGAGGCGTTTTCGACCAGCGCCGAGGCTACCCTGTCGTCGTTGAGGAACCCGCCGTTGGTCACGACCACCACGTCGGCGAAACCGTATTGTCTTGCCAGCTTGAGGGTCCGGGTGAAGGTCGGCGCCATGGTGGGCTCTCCGCCCGTGAGCAGGAGCCCGCGCGTCTGGCCCTCGAGCCGCGAGAACAGCCGCTCGACGAACGAGAGCTCGAGGTTTTTCTGTTCCACGGCGGTCGTGCTCGGGCACTGGGGGCATTTCCTGTTGCACGCGCTTGAGAGGTCCATCTCGAGCGATGCCGGGAAAACTGGCTCGTCGCGCAGGTAGGCCTCTATCTTTTCCCTGTGATAGGCTATCTTGTAAGTCGAAGCTATCTCCGGCAAGACTCCACCTCTGAAGGATTTCGAAACGGACGTGACTCGTATATTATCACAGATTCGAGGGCCGCACAATGTCGGAGCGGCATGTGGGCCGCCCCCTCGCCCCATGGCTAATAATCCGATAAATCACTGCCTTACGTGATGGCCTAAAGCCGTAGCTTGACAAAGAGCGTCCTCTGTGATAAAACAGGAGTAATTACATCCTGAATTGGCTTTTGAATGAAATTGGGAATATAATGGGTATGAAATCGTGGATGTCCTGACACTCAGCAGATTGCAGTTTGCCATCGTGGCGGCGTTTCATTTCATCTTCGTGCCGCTCACGCTGGGGCTCTCCATCCTCGTCGCCTATATGGAGACGAAGTACGTTCGCACGGGCGACGAGCAGTATCTGAGGATGACGAAGTTCTGGGGCAAGCTGTTTCTCATCAACTTTGCCATCGGAATAGTCACCGGGATAACGCTCGAGTTTCAGTTCGGCATGAACTGGGCCGAGTACTCCAAGTACGTGGGCGATATCTTCGGTGCGCCGCTGGCCATAGAGGCCACGGTGGCCTTCTTCCTTGAGTCAACGTTCATAGGGCTCTGGGTCTTCGGCTGGAACAGGGTTGGAAAGAAGATGCATGCCCTGAGCATCTGGCTCGTCGCCATTGCCACGAACCTCTCGGCGCTCTGGATACTTCTCGCCAACGGCTGGATGCAGCACCCCGTGGGCTACGTGCTCAATAACGGAAGGGCCGAGATGGTGGACTTCATGGCGCTGGTGACCAACAAGTACGGCCTCCTCAAGTTCGGCCACACGCTCTTAAGCGGCTATGTGGTGGCGGCGTTCTTTGTCATGGGCGTATCGGCCTACCATATACTTCGCAAGCGTGAGCTTGAATTTTTCAAGAGGTCTTTCGCCATGGCGGCCGGGTTCGGCCTCGTCTGCTCGGTGCTGCTTGCGGGCGTGGGCGACTTTCACGGCTCAAACGTGGCAAAAACACAGCCCACGAAGCTTGCGGCCATGGAGTCGGTATGGGAGACGCAGTCTGGCGCCCCGATGTACCTTATCGTGATACCCGACCCCAAGCACGAGCGCAACGCCGTCGAGGCGCTGGGCATACCAAAGCTGCTGAGCTTCATGTCCTACCGCGACTGGAACGCCGAGGTTAAGGGCCTCAAGGATTTCCCGCCCGATGACCGCCCGCCGGTGATGATAACCTTCCTGAGTTTCAGGGCCATGGTCGGCCTGGGGATGCTCTTCATACTGCTTAGCCTGGCTGCCGTGGTGCTGTCGCGCAAGGACAGGCTCGAACGCACTCCCATGTTTCTGAGGATTATGCTCTATTCGATACCGCTTCCATACATAGCCACGCAGGTGGGATGGCTCGTGGCAGAGGTGGGCAGGCAGCCATGGATAGTCTATGGAGTTCTGCGCACGCGCGATGCAGTATCGACGTCCATATCCACGACGCAGGTCTTGGGCTCGCTGATAGGGTTTACGCTCCTTTACGGATTTCTCGGAGTGGTGGACATATATCTACTGACCAAATACGCGAAGAAGGGGCCCGCCGCATGAGCGCGGCTAAGGAGAGGTAGTGGAAAAATATCAGGCCATATGGTTTGTGCTCTGGGGCGTGCTCTGGGCGGTGTATTTCATGCTCGACGGCTTCGACCTTGGCGCGGGAGTGCTCGAGCCATTTCTCGGTAGAAACGACGACGAACGAAGGGTGATAGTCAATACGCTCGGGCCCGTCTGGGACGGAAACGAAGTCTGGCTCATCACGGCCGGCGGGGCGACGTTCGCCGCGTTTCCCGCCGTCTATGCGGAGCTCTTCAGTTACCTCTACACGCCGCTTCTCATAATACTGTTCGCCCTCATAGTGCGGGGCGTGGCCTTTGAGTTCAGGGGCAAGGAAGAGGGCGCGGGGTGGCGAAGGCTCTGGGACGCGGCTATCTTCGTGGGCAGCTTTCTGCCTGCGCTCCTGTTCGGCGTGGCCTTTGGCAACATCTTCCAGGGCCTGCCCATGGATGCCGACGGATACCACGGCTCGCTCGTTGGACTCTTGAACCCCTACGGGCTTATCACCGGGGCGCTGTTCGTCCTTCTGTTCGTGGTGCACGGCTCGCTCTGGATCTCCATGAGGGCAGGAAACGGCGTTGGCGAGAGGGCGCAGGCGCTGGCCGGAAAACTCTGGTACGCGCTCCTGGTGGTGGCGGTCGCGTTTCTTGCGTACACGAAGTTCGCCACAGACCTGTATAACAATTTCATGTTCTTCAAGGTAATGTTAGTGCTGCCCGGGGCCGCGGTGCTCGGGCTTCTGGGTATAAAGGTCTTTCAGGCGAAGGGAAGGCCGGGGCTGGCGTTTCTGTCTTCGTGCGTGACAATAGTGATGGTCGTGTTTACCGGGCTCTTCGGCCTGTATCCGAGGCTCTTGCCATCGAGCCTCAACCCGGCCTATACGCTCAACGCGTTTAACTCGTCGTCAAGCGAGTACACGCTTAAGATAATGACCGTGGTGGCCCTCGTCTTCGTGCCGATAGTCATCGTGTACCAGATACTGATATACAGGGTCTTCAGGGGCAAGCTTTCGGTTGAGGATGTGAAGGGCGACACCCAGGCGTACTGAAGGCGCTTTAGAAGTTAAAAAAGAAATATACATTCATGGAGGTACGAGCAAATGTGCATGGCATACTCCGCCCGCTGCGAGTGCGGGCAGCAGGAAGCGGGTTTCAATTTCCATAACGAGATAATGCCGCCGGAAGTGATAGGCAGGCTGTACTGCCCGGCGTGTTCGCGGGACATCAAGTTCGACCCCGAGACGATGCTCGCCGACAACGGCTGGATAATCCAGTACGACATGGACGTGGCGCGCTTTTCGGCCCATAACCTTCCGGTGCACCACGCAACAAGCGTCACGCCGGGGCTGCTCTTTGACGAGGGCTACGCGACGTGGCGCGGCGTGTACCCCGGCGACCACCTGGACAACGTGCGCGAGCGCGCCGAGCTCGTCAAGCTCGCAAAGGTGGACCCGAGGGCCTATCTCGAGCAGCTCAGGACGTGGGCCAACGGGCGCATGGAGAGGCTTCAGAAGGAAGGCTGGCGCAAGGCCGTGGAGCAGAAGGTATAACAGACTTTCACTAAGAAACTTATAAAGGAGCGGACGAGAGATGGCGATTGAGTGGACCGAGGATCTAACAACGGGAGTGGACACTATAGACGATCAGCACAAGGAGCTTTTCAGGCGTATAAACTCCCTCATGGACGCCTGCAAGGCGGGCAAGGGCAAGACCGAGATAGGAGATACAATTGACTTTCTTTCCTCCTACGTGGTCGAGCACTTCGGCACCGAGGAAAATATGATGCAGAAGCTCAATTACCCAAACTACCCCGACCATAAGGCCCAGCACACGGCATTCATAAACGACGTCGCCAAGCTCAAGGAGGAGTTCGCTCAGGGTGGCGCGGCTGTCTCGCTTGTTGTTCGCACCAACGCTGTGGTCGTGGACTGGCTCCTGCAGCACATAAGGAAGGTCGACAAGGTGATGGGTGGTTTCATCAAGTCAAACGGCAAGTGAAGGGCAGAGGGAGACGACAGATTGGCTCTTGAGATAGAGAAGATACCGAGCGGCTTCAGGGTGGACGGGCTGGACATCCGCGGAGGCAAGTGCGGCTGCACCTCTGTGGCCAAATGCTGTTACACCTGGTCGAAGGTAAAAAAGAGGGGCGCCGACCTGATAGAGTTCACCGCCAAGATGACGAGCCCCGACGCAAGCGACGACTTCCAGTGGAGCTACACGGTCAGAAAAGAAGGCGTCACTGTCAAGGTAAGCGTTGACGACGCCCGGGACAAGACCATCTACTCGGGGTTCATCCCGCCTTCGGTGAAGGAGTGGGAAGACAAAGGGTGGGAGGTCGTCGAGCGAAGCGGCGACCGCGAGGACGGCGTTGTCTGGCGGTGCTCCATGTGCAAGTGGCTTTACAAGGAGGACAAAGAGGGCACGGCCTTCGAGGACCTTCCCGATGACTGGAAATGCCCGCTTTGCAAGGCCCCGAAAAGCGCGTTTGAGCGTATCGGCTAAGGCCCTGTGAAAATCCCCCGCGATATGTTAGCATCTTAGAATGGAAGGCATGGAACTCATACGCGCTGAACTCGAGAAGGCTTCGGCCAAGAGCCGGGAGATGCAGGAGAAGCTCCGCGCCCTCGAGGCCCAGGAGCCGAAGAACTTCACCGAGATCTGGCGCGTCCGCGACCAGCTGGCCTACTGGGGAGGAAAGAGCGAGGGGCTTACGATGGCCCTCGACGCGCTTAAGTAGCTCACCGCCCGGGAATTACCCCCCGTTAAGATTCTACTTCGTCTGCCCGTATCAGGGCGCAGCTATACGAGGGTGGCTTTGACTGGTGAGTGGAAGGAGCTTCTACGCGACGGCTTCGGCCATCGCGTCCGGACCGGCGATGGCTCCCTCGAAGGTGTCCTCGTGCTCGGGCGCGATCCTCAGGAACTTGAGCATGTAACGGCTCGTGCCGCCCTTGCGTTTCGATATCTCGGAGACCTCGGCGTCGGCGCTGACACGTCCTTTGCCGGGCATGAAGAGGGAACACTGGATTACGTCGCCAATGGCAAGGACCCTGTCAGACTCTATTTCCATATAGGTCTTGCTGAGGCAGTTGGTGGAGCAGAAGAACGAGCCCTGGTTGAAATAGCCCACGACCGACGCTTTAACGAGTATTCCAGCCGCCATTGTCCCCCTCACTTTCATGCACGCTAAGGTAGTACTGTACCCTCCGCCTAATAAATACTACACGTGAGAGAGGAATATGTTTATCACGGTTAAGACTATTTTCCTGTAGTATTTTAACTACAACATATAGGTTGTGTTGGGATAAGTGCCTGTTCCGGCGCTATTCCGTGCGCGCCGGGCGGAATTTTATGATTCTTCCACGAGGCGGTTCGAGATGGCGTAATGGATGAGCTCGGCCGTGTTCTTGAGATGCATCTTCTCAAGTATACGCGCCCGGTAGGTGCTCACGGTGTTAATGCTCAGCGAGAGCTCTTCGGCGATGTCCGACATGCTCTTGCCCGTGGCGATGAGACACATGACCTGGTACTCTCGGTCCGAGAGGTTTTCGTGCGGAGCCTTCTCGCCGCCTTCCTGGAGCTCGAAAGCTATTTTCTCGGCCAGGGACTCGCTTATGTACCTGCCTCCGGCAAGGACCTTTCGTATCGCGATAACGAGCTCGTCGGGAGCGTTCTTCTTCGTGAGGTATCCCGACGCGCCCGCCTTAAGGACCCTGACGGCGTACTTGTCCTCGGCGTGCATGGTGAGTATGAGCACCGGGAGCTCGGGCTTGAGGTTTTTAAGGTCCTTGAGTATGTCGAAGCCGCTTCGCTCGGGCATCGAGATGTCCAGGAGCAGGACGTCGAAGTTTCCCCGCAGGGCTTTCTGCAGGGCCTCGCGCCCGGTGCCGGCCTCGTCGGCCACTATCATGTCGGGCGTGTCCTCGAGCACCATCTTCAGGCCCCGCCTGAACATCACGTGGTCGTCGGCCACGAGCACCCTTATCTTCTTTACGTCGTCCATCCCGTATTATGCTTCTCCCTTATGTTTTAAAGGCAACGTGACGGTCACCGTCGTGCCCATGTTGTCCTTGCCCTCTATATCCACACTGCCGCCAAGGGCGAGTATGCGCTCGCGCATGCCCATTATGCCAAACGAAGTGGGCGCGCCCGCCTCTGCCTGCGTTATCCCCTTGCCGTTGTCCTTAACGGTCATCCTGAGCGCGCCGTCTTTGGACTTAAGCTCCACGGACACCCTCGACGCCTCGGAGTGGCGCACGACGTTGAGCATCGTCTCCTGAAAGACGCGGAAAACCGCGGCGGACAGCGAGAGGTCGATATCGAAGTCCTCCACGTGGACCTCGCATTTCATGCCCGTGCGCTCCTTGAACTTCTCCGCTTCCGACTCTATGGCGGCCGCAAGGCCGAGGTCGTCGAGTACCAGGGGCCTGAGCTCCGCCGTAATATTCTGCACGATATCTATCGTCGAATCAATGAGCTCGCGCATGGAAGCGGCCTTATCTACGAGTTCCGCGCGGTCATCGGGCAGTCTTTTCTGCATCCACGACAGGTCTATCTTAAGCGCCGAGAGCACCTGTCCGAGCTCGTCGTGCACCTCGCGCGCCACGGCCTTCCTCTCCTCCTCTCTCACGCTCAGCAGGTGTGCCGAGAGGTTGTGGAGCGATTTATACGACCGCTCGAGCTGCTCCGCCATGGTGTTGAAGGAGTTGGCGAGCACCTCCACCTCGTCTCCGGAGCCGGTGTAGACCCGCTGCCTGAGGTCGCCGCTGGCTATTGCCCTTGCGGCCTCGCTGAGCCTTGAGAGGGCGCTTGTGGTGCCCCGCACCCCGATAAGCGCGATTAGACTGACGAGAAGTATTATCGAGACCGATGCGACGGCCAAGTATTTCCTGAGCACGTTGGGGCCCGCGATAAACTCGGCGTAGGGAAGCACTCCGGCCACGACCCACCCCGTGTCCTTAACCGGTGCGAAGGCCACAAGGCTGTCCGTCCCGAACAGGGTCGCCCTTTCGAAGCCGGGGCCAGAGCTATCCGCGCCGGAGAGCATTTTGAGGGCATCGCCGTCTATCTTGCTGAAGTGGATGCTCTTGTTGGGATGCCAGAGAATAGTGCCGTCGTTGCGCAATATCATGATGAAACCGGTCTCGCCAACGGTGAAGTTGGTTATGGAGGACGCGATGTCCTTAAGCGGGACGGTCGCGGTTATTACGCCTATTTTTTCGCCGAAGAAAGTGTCGCGCGCTATGGACAGGCTCAACGAGGGCATACCCTCTGGGCCGGGCTGCACGTCTGAGGCATAGAGCTTGCCAGGGGTCCACGTGGCGTCCTGAAAGAGTACGGTGTCGCTGATGTCCCTGAGGTCGTCGGTGAGCTCTCCGTCTATCAGGCGGAACTCTTCGGTGCCGTAGAAGTTTGCGTACGAGAGGTCGGGGAAGTCGGAACCGAATTTCGAGAAGTGCTCTACGAGCGCCAGTGGGCTGTAGGTTTCTTCGTAACCCTCGAGCACCTCGGTGGAAGTGATGGTGGTGAAGAGGTTTTTGAGCGAGCCGAAGCGGGCTTCCATGTCCCTGGCCTCGCTCGTGGCGACGAACTCGAGCTTCTCGCGCTGGAGGCTCAGCAGGTGTCCCTTCATCAGATAGAATGCCGTGAAGCCCGTCACCACCGTGACAAACACTATCAGGGCTATCTGATATAGAAGGACCTTTGTTCTTATAGACCTCAGCATCTCAGCGCGTTTATCTCCCTTCGGGTACGCATCCGTACTGGATTATCATGTTCTCGGCGACCTTGCCGAGCAGGAACTCCGAGAACGCCCTCGCAAGGGGGCTCAGCTTGTCGCTGTGCACTATGCCAAGGGGCACCACCATCCTGTACCTTCCGCTTCGCACGTTAGATACGAGCGGATATACGCCGTCCACCTTAAGGACCTTGACGTTGCGCTTGCGCACCATTGCCATTGGGGCATAGCCTATAGCGCCCGGGTGCCTCTCGACCGCATCTACGAGGACCGAGGTGCTGTAGTACGTCTTGTCAGCCGGGCTCGATATGCCCTGAAACTCGGGGAGGTTCCTATCGAGCACCACCCGGCTCGGGTCGGTGCTCTCTCTTCCCACCGGGTATATCCTCGAGGCGGTTCCGCCGAGCTGCTTCCAGTTGACGTACTTGCCGGAATATATCCCGGTGAGCTGGTCCGACCTTAGCTCGTTAAGGCGCACCGAGGGGTTTATGGCGAAGACCACCGGGCATTGGGCGAATACCTCGTATATGAGGCGCGGCCTCTTTTCGTTGGGGTTAAGGGGGCGCGAGACCCTGGCCATCTCTATCCGGTTTTCGAGTATGGCTATTATTCCCCCGCGAGAGCCTATTCCCGGGGGGACCTCTATATCCACGCCCGGGTATTGTGCCTCGAACCTCGCCGCAAGAGCGCGTAGAAGGTCCTGGCTGTCGCCAGTGCCCTCTATCACGAGCTTGCCCGAAAGGGTCTGTCCGGGCTGTGCCGCGGCGCGTGCGGGCGTAAACGCGAACGCTGCGACTGTCGCCAATATCACGCCGAGCCTTATGGCAGTCACGAGCGGCTTCATTTTATTGCGGGCAAGCTCCCATACTCAGTGATGACGGCCTGGGCGTCGGCGCCGAAGAGGAAATCGACAAAGGCCTTGCCCGAGGGGCTTAACTCTCCTCTATGCACTATGCCCAGCGGGACCACCAGCGGGTATGTGCCGTTCTTCACGTTATCCACGGTGGGCTCGACGCCGTTTAGCTTTAAGACCTTGAGGCCGCTTTTGTAAGCCGCGGCCAGGGGCATGTAGCCTATGGTGTTCTTGTGACCCTTGATGATCTCCACTACCTCGGGGGCCGTAAAAGCGGTCTTGACCATCCCGCCGCGCTCCATGCCCCTGAAGCCGGTGAGCTTCGCCTCGATGATGCGACGTGAGCTGTCGCCGGGCTCCCTTCCGACGGGATAGACCCTGAAGTGGTCTCCGCCGAGCTCGTCCCACCAGGTGATCTTCCCGGAGTATATCGCCACGGCCTGCTCGGTGGTGATGTTGTCAATGCCTTTGACACCGGGGTGGACGACGAACACCACCGGGCTTCGCGCGAAGACGACCTCGACGAGGCCATCCCTCTGCTCCTCGGCGGTAAGCGCCCGTGCCGTGCGAGCAAGCTCAATCTCCTTCTTTTTCACGGCATCGATACCGCCGGTTGAGCCTACGCTGTCGGGCACCACCACCCCCACGCTCGAATAGACGCGCGTAAAGTGCCCCGAGAGTTCCCTGAGAAGGCTCTGGCTGTCGCCCGTACCCTCTATCACGAGTTCGCCCGAGATGCCCCAGGCCGGCACGGTTGCGATTGCCAGCAGAAGTAGTATCGAGATGGCCGCTGCGGATTTCCTCATGGTCTTATGCCCAATCCCCCCGGGTGAAAAATATCAAACCGAACCCTGAATTTTAACATAACGGAGAGGTGAGTCGTGAGGCCGGGTGTGCTTATGTGGGTTGTGTGCGCCGAGGTGCGATGATTGAGAGATGTTTAGATAAATGCGTCCCGAATGGGGGCTCCCGGGTCGGCTCAGTTTTCGTTCTGGCTTCCGCGAAGGCCCTTGAGGTTTAGCTGGACGAGCTTGGAGCCGTTCCATTCGTTCACTGTGGCAGCGAAGGCCGCGTCCACGCGCCCTTCGGTTGATGCGAACTCGGCGAGCGCGCCCATGCCCCAGCCGATGGCGTCGTGGGCGCAGTTGCCGGCTCGGAGCTTGACCTTCAGGTGGTTGTTGCCAACTACGCGCGCGTTGATCACCTCAAGGTCTCTTGCGCCCAGCACCGGCTCGGGATTGCCGTAGCCGAAAGGAGCGAGTGCATCGAGTTCGTTTACGAGCGCGAACGTAACGTCTTTGAGGTCCACCTCCGCGTCTATCTCGAGCACCGGCGTGAACTCTTCCATCTGTACCGCTGCGATGGCCTCCATCTTCTTTCTGAAAGCGTCGAGCTCCGAGGCGTTGAGCCTGAGGCCCGCGGCCTGCTTGTGTCCGCCGAAGCCGATGAGGTATTCGCTTGCCTCGGCAAGGGCCGCGTGGATGTCGAACCCCGGGACGCTCCGTGCCGAGCCCTTGGCCACGCCGTCCTTTATGGACATGACGAAAGAGGGCCTCTGAAACGCATCGACGAGCCGTGAGGCCACTATGCCCACGACGCCCTCGTTCCAGCCCTCTCCCGCAATAACTATTGCCGGGCCGTACCCTTCCTCGTCGACCATCTTCAGGGCTTCTTCGAGCACCGCCTCTTCCTGCTTCTGGCGCTCGGAGTTCTTCCCCTGAAGCGATCGCGCTATCTCTGCGGCGCGCTTTTCGCTGTCCGTAAGCATGAGTTCCACCACTTCGGAGGCGTCGCCCAGGCGTCCGGCCGCGTTAATCCTCGGCACGAGCACAAACGTCGTGAGCCTCGCGTCAAGCTTGCGGGAGTTGAGGTTCGCCACTTCCTTCAGCGCCATAATGCCCGGCCTCTGCGCGTCAATAAGACGGGGCATTCCCTCTTTGACGATGGCCCTGTTCTCTCCTCTGAGCGGAACCGAGTCGGCAAGCGTGCCCAGCGTGGCGAGGTCCAGGAAATCCCGCGGGTCTACGGAAGGGTCTTTCATCGCGAGCGCCTGCACCACCTTGAGTGCGATGCCTGCCCCCGAGAGCCCGGACACCGATGCGCCTGGCGCAGAAAGTTTGGGATTAACTATCGTAAGGGCCTCGGGCAGCTTTGAGCGGCCCTCGGCATCGAGGACCTCGGCCGAGGCCTCGTGGTGGTCGGTGATTATGAGCCCGATGCCGCTTGCCTTTGCCGCCTCGGCCGCCTCAAACGCCGTGACGCCGCAGTCCACTGTGATGATGAGCCCCGCGCCCAACTCACGCGCCTCCTCAACCGCCCTCGGGTGAAAGCCGTAGCCGCTGTGAAAGCGGTTGGGTATGTGGTAGGAAGCGTCGAGCCCGAGACGCCTCAGCGCGCCGACCATAATGGACGTGGCCGTCAGGCCGTCGGCGTCGTAGTCGCCGTGGACAAAGACCTTAGTGCCCCTGTCCCTTGCAGCAAGGACCGTCTCCACGAGAGTGCCCATGCCCTCGATGTCGAAGGGGTCGCACATGGACTCGATTCCGGGGTTCATGAACTCGAGCACTTCCTCCGGGGTTTTTATCTCGCGGTTTACGAGTATCTGCGCCAGAGCAGGAGTGATGCCTGTGGAGCGAGAGAGGTACTCGATGTACTCGGGGTTGGTACGTTTTAGGAGCCAGCGCCTGTGCATTGCGCGCCCCCGCTCGTTATTTGCCCGTGAGCTTTTTTCCGCCCCAACGGATGACGATTGGGCTTGCGACGAAGACGGAGGAGTAAGTGCCGATAAGCACGCCCAGGACTATCGCAAGCGCGAAGTTGTGAATGACCTCGCCTCCGAAGATTAAGAGAGCCAATGCGGAAAGAAGCGTGGTCAGGGATACGATGACAGTTCTTGAGAGCACTTCGTTGATGCTGGCGTTCACCACTTCGTTAATGTCCCTCTGGCTCCTGCGCCTCATGTTCTCCCTGATACGGTCGAAGACGACCACGGTGTCGGTGAGCGAGTAACCCGCTATCATGAGAAGGGCGCTGACGATTATGAGGTCTATCTCCTTGTTCATTAGGTAGAAGATGCCGAGCACGCCGAGCACGTCGTGGAACGTGGCCACCGTGGCGCCCACGCCGAAGCGGAACTGGAAGCGGAAGGCGACATACGTGAGAATGCCGATAATAGAGAAGAGGATGGCTACAAGCGCGTCCTTCCTGAGCTTGCTGCCCACCTTGGGGCCGATCTGGGTTGTGGAATCGACGACAGGCATATTATCGGCGAACTTTCCGGTGAGCGTGGAAATAATCTTATCTGAAAACCCTCCGAGGGTGGCTTCGCTTTTCTTGACGCGGATGATAACCTTGTTTTCGGTCGGCAGATCCTGAAGGTCGAAGTCTTTGAGGCCGGAGTCCGAGAGCGCCGAGCGGATATCTTTCAGTGGCGGGGACTGCGAAAACTTTATCTGCACCGAGGTGCCGCCGGCGAAATCGATTCCCAGGTTGGCATGGCCGAGGGCTATCTGGACGATGCTGAACAGCCCGAGCAGGATCACCGCGCTCGAGAAAACGATGGCATACTTGCTCTTAGCCATGAAGTCGATCTTCGTCTTGCCGATAAGCTCCATCATATGCTTAGCCGTTTAACCTCTGCCCTTGAGTTAATGAAGTCGAATATAGTCTTAGTCCCGATGAGAGCCGTAAACAGGTTTATAGCGACGCCGAAGCTCAGCGTTACGGCGAAGCCCTTGATGGGGCCAGTGCCGAACTGAAAGAGCACGACGGCGGTAATGAGCGTCGTAACGTGGGAGTCGAATATCGTCCAGAACGCCTTGTCGTAACCCGAGTCCACGGCGGCCTTGGGTGTTTTGCCCGCCCGCAACTCTTCCCTCATGCGCTCGAACATGAGCACGTTTGAGTCCACGGCCATACCTATGGCCAGGATGACTCCCGCGACGCCCGGCAGCGTCAGCGTGGCCCCCACAAGTGCCATCATACCGAGGAGAAGGAGTATGTTAAGCACGAGCGCGAAGTCCGCTATGAGGCCCGCGATCTTGTAGTAGATTATCATGAAAGCCACGACCAGTATGAGTCCGATTATGCCGGCCTTTTCCCCTGCAACTATTGAATCATGTCCAAGCGACGCCCCAACGGTGACGTTCTGGAGCAAACGCGTGGGAGCGGGCAGGGCCTGCCTCAGTACGAGGGCAAGGTCTTTTGCCTCCTCGAGCGAGAACTGACCGGATATCTGAGCGCTGCCCCCCGCTATCTTCTCTCTTATTACGGGGGCGGAATGGACGGTGCCGTCCAGCACTATGGCCATCCTCTTTTGAGTGTTGGCGGCGGTGACCTTCTCGAATATCTTTGCGCCGGTCGGGTTGAACCTCAGGGCGACGTAGGGCTCGTTAAAGCGCTGGTCTATCTGCACGCTGGCATCGGTAAGGAGGTCGCCCCTGAGTTCCACCTTGCTCTTTAGCAGAATCGGCTGTTTCGCAACGACCTCGTGCGTATTTTTGTCCTTAACTACTATGAAGCGGATCTCGTCGCCCGCGGGTATCTTGTCCTTGAACTCTTCGAGCACCTGAGACTCCGCGTCGGGGACAATCTGCTGCGGGAGTTCGGCTGCAACCGGAGCTTCATCGTCTGCGATCTTGAACTCCAGCAGTCCGGGCTTCCCTATGATGTCTTTCGCGCGTTCCGGGTCCTTGATACCGGGCAGTTGAATGAGGACCTGGTTTTTCCCCTGCCTTACGATGTTGGGCTCGCGGACGCCGAGCTTGTCGATGCGGTTTCTTATCCTTTCGATAACCTGGTCGGGGGCGCTGTCCCTGATGTACTTGGCATCGGCCTCTTTAATGCGGTATGCGCCGTCAGCGGTCAGTTCGAGGTTTGGGTAGTCCTTGCTGATCGCCCCCGTCACCTCGGGAGACGTGGGGTCGACCTTGATGAGAAGTCCCTCGGTCTTGATGTCCACGGATAGACCTTTTTCGGCGAGGGCTTCCTTGAGCACGTCGGCGGTCCTCTCGGTGATTATTTGTACGGCGCCATCGCCGTCCACTTCGTAAACGAGGTGCAGGCCGCCCTGGAGGTCGAGGCCCAGCGTAATGCCAATGTTCTTCTTCCACCAGTCCGGCATGCTGTCGCCGATAGGAGAGATAGGGATGAAGAACGCAGCGGCCGCAATGCTGGCCAGAACAGCGATGAGAATAAACCGGCCGAGAACATTCTTTTTCAACTAACCCCTCCAGAAACGGTAAAAATGTTGTATTTCAAAGCATTCCGGCATTTGCCGGGACAATTAAACGGTATATTTTGCACTAAACGGCTATATTTACTCAAGTGGGGACATTATTTGGCATACGGGAGCGCGGCACAGGCCGCGCTCCCGCAATGGTTTAGTCTTCGTCCGCCGTAGACCTGAGCGCCGCTATGTAACCCTTTCCGAACTTCACTCTGGTGTTCTCGCCGATCTTGAGGGTGATGGTCTTGTCGCCCACTTCCTCGACCAGCCCGTAGATGCCGCCCTGGGTGATGACCTTGTCGCCCTTCTTTATGGCGGCCAGCATGTCCTTGTGCTCCTTCATCCGCTTCTGCTGGGGCCTGATGAGCAGGAAGTAGAAGATGGCGAAGATTACTATGAGCATGAGGAACGGGCTCGCCAGAAGACCGCCACCGCCACCGGCGCCGCCTGCGCCCGCGCCACCGCCTCCGGGCTGAACGCCCATGGCCCATGCTTTGGTTACGAAAAAGGACTTTATTGCTTCTAACATGAGTAACCTCCGGAATTTTGGTTTTCTATACTAAACCCTATATGGGCAGATAATCAAGGCGTATATGAATATATGCCGGTTTGGGAACTCCGGCAGGCGCCGGAGGGCGCCCGCCGGAAGAATAGGTGGCGATTATTCCTGGTCGAAGCTCTTTACGTCGATGAAGGGAACCGCGCCCGAGGTGACCTTGGGCATGTGGCCGTCCCACTTGTCTATGGCCTTCATGACGGCCTCGACCTGGCGGAGCCTGATGAGGTCTCGTGAGATGTTCTGCCTCTGCAGCCTCAGTGCCTCGGCCTCGGCCTGGGCCTGGGTTATCTTCTGCTGCTTCTCTATTTTTATGCGATCGAGATCGCGCTGGGCCTTAAGGGCGAGCTGTTCGGCGGTCTGCTTGGCCTCGATGGCGTCGCTGAACTGCTTTGAAAAGCTGAAGTCCACGATGGCAAAGCCGTCCACGGTTATCCCGTCTCGTATCAGCCGCTCCTTGAGCTGCTCCTTCATGTCCGAGCTCACCTGCTCGCGCTTGGTTATGAGGTCGGTAGCGGTGTACTTTGCGGTAACGGATTTAACGACCTCCTGCACCGCCGGGTCTATGATCCTGTCCTTGTATTGGGTGCCGATGTGCTGATAGACCCAGTTGGCCTTTTCGGGCTCTATGTGGTAGTTCAGTGCGATGGTGGAATTGGTGTCCTGGATATCCGCGGATGCGGCCTTGGCCTCGGTCTGCGTCTTCTGGACCTGTACGTTCATTGAATAGACCTTCTGCATCACGGGCACTATGAGGTGCAGCCCCTCGCCGAGCACGTTGTCCTGCACCGCGCCGAAGTTCATCAATACGCCCCTGTGGCCGGCGTCTATCTTTACGAAGGGGTTGAGCATGAGAACCACCATCAGGATCGCGATTATCACTATGGCTATTAACGCCCCCTTTGGCGCCTTGAGCTTCTTGCCCTTCAACTCGCTGAAAATATCCTCGTTCATTTCGCCTCCTTGTGAAAAATGCGTGAACTTTTCTTTTCAGACCCTATTGTAAGGGAATGGGATACAAAGGGCAAATGGAAAGCCGTGCGGACTCTCTGTTATAATTGAATATGCCGATTTTCGAGTATAAATGCGGAGCATGCGGCAAGGATTTCGAGAAGCTCGTGATGGGCTCCGCCGAGGTCAAGTGCCCGAAGTGCGAAAGCGCCGACGTGACCAAGAAGTTCTCCACCTTCGGCATGAGCGGCGTGGACAAGCCCTTCGCGGGCACAAGCTCCTCGGGCTGCTCCTCCTGCTCCAAGAGCACCTGCACCTCCTGCAGCTGATCGTAAGCCGCGAGTTCAGAAAAACCCGTTCGGTTTCCCATTCTTAATTCAATCTGGTGCTGATCTGTCTCAGAGATGAGGTTTAGTGCAGTCCCGGACGCGCGGGACCTTCCGACTTCTGCATCAGGAGCACCGCGGGCAGCGTCAGGAGCATCAGCACAGAGAGCATGAAGAAGGCGTCGTTGAAAGCGAGCATGCTTGCCTGTCTGTGCAGCTCGCCATAGACCACTGCATCGGGGGGGATATGTCCCGCGCCGCGGGACGAAACCATGTTCCCGATGAATTCCCTCGCCCGAGCCAGCGGATAATCGAAGGGCGTCAGGTTGTCCACGAGCCTTGCCTGGTGAAACTGCACCCGCCGGGCATGCATGGTCGTCACGAATGCCACGCCCACGCTTCCGCCGATGTTACGCAGAAGGTTGTACATGGAGGTCGCGTCGGTCATCTTTTCCCTTGGTATGTGCGAGAGGGTCATCGTGGTAAGCGGTATGAAGAGAAAGCCCATCCCTACGCCCAGCGTGAGCCTCGGTATCATGATGGACATGAAGTCGGCATTAAGGCTGAACTTGGACATCAAAAACGTTGCAAGAGCGCACAGAGCTATCCCCGCGGCGAGCACTCGCCTTGAGTCCATGACCTCCACGAGCCTTCCGGCTATCGGTAGCGACATCATGGCCGTTATGCCCCCCGGGCCCAGAACGAGCCCAGCTAAAAAGGCGGTATAGCCCATCATCGTCTGCACGTAGATGGGAAGCAGAACGATGCTTCCGAAGAGGTTGAAGAAGGCGAAGAACATAAGGATGGTGCCGGTGGTGAACGTTCTGTCCTTGAAGAGCCTAAGGTTTATGATGGGGTGCTCGCTGAATATCTCGTGTATCACGAGCAGGGCAAGCGAAACGACCGCCAGTATCGCGAAGAAAATTATAATGTTCGAGGAAAACCAGTCCTCCCTTTCGCCCTTGTCTTTCACGAACTGAAGCGCGCCCAGCCCCACCGAGAGAAAGGCGAGCCCCCAGTAGTCTATCTTTATCCCCTTCCGCCGCTCCATGTACGGCGGGTCCTGAATGACAAAGAAGGCCATTATCATGGAGATGACCCCTATTGGGACGTTTATGTAGAATATCCACCTCCACGAGAGGTTGTCCGTTATCCAGCCGCCCAACAGCGGGCCGATTATGGGGCCGAACATTATCCCCATGCCGAATATCGCCATGGCCATGCCGTGCTTTTCCCTCGGGTACGTCTCAAGCAGTATCGACTGGCTCAGGGGCTGAAGCCCGCCGCCCCCGATGCCCTGAAGGACTCGGAAGAGTATCAGCACCGGAAGGCTCCACGCCGAGCCGCAGAGAAAAGAGCTCGCCGTGAAGAGCACTATGGACATCACGAGGTAGTTCTTCCGGCCGAATGCCTTGCTCAGCCAGCCGGTCATGGGGATGATGATCGCGTTTGAGACGAGGTAGGCCGTTATGGCATATGTGGCCTCGTCGATGCCGGCCGAGAAGCTTCCGCGCATGTGGTCGAGAGAGACGTTGACGACGGAGGTGTCGATTATCTCTATCAGCGTGGGGAGCATCACCGTGATAGAGATAAGCCAGCGCGGCTTCATTGCTCTATTACTCTGCGAGCACGACCGGAGACACAGAGAGTCCGATCCTCAGGAGGTGCTCGGTGTCCGTCCCCTTGTCGAGGACAATTTTAACCGGGACCCTCTGGACTATCTTCACGTAGTTGCCCGTCGCGTTTTCGGGCGGGAAAAGAGAGAACGCCGAGCCGGTGCCGGCCATGATGCTGTCCACCTTGCCCCAGAAGACCTTTCCGGGATAGGCGTCCACCGCTATCTTCACCTTCTGGCCGGGCCTTATTCGCTGAAGCTGGGTCTCCTTGTAGTTGGCTACGATGTAGATGTCCTGCATGCCGAGCGGGACTATTGCCATCAGCGGCTGTCCGGCGCTTACCGTGTTGCCCACCTCGATGGACTTCCTCGTTACGTACCCGTCAACGGGTGCGTATATCTGAGTGTATGAAAGCTTGAGCTCGGCAAGGTCGAGGTCCGCCTGCTTCTGAGCGACCTTCTGCTTCTGGCCCTCCATGCTCGCCTTAAGTTGATCGACCATGGCCTCCTCGGCCTTTACCGACGCCTCTGCATGGGCGATGGCGCTGTCCTGTGCCACTAGAACCATCTGCGCCTGCTTAAGGGTCTCCGAGGCCGCCTTCGTCTTTGCCACGGCGGTGTCGTAGGCGGTCTTGTCGTGGTCGTACCTGTCCTGAGTGATGACCTCTTCGGCCAGGAGTTTCTCCGCCCGCTTCAGGTTTGTCTCGGCCTCCTTCTGGAGGGCCTCCTGCTCGGCGAGGTCGGCCTCGCGTGCGCTGACGGCGGCCTTGAGCTCTTCCTTAGCCGCCTTCGTCAACTCAAGGGAGGCCTCGGCCTGCCGCACCCTCGTCTGCTGCGCTGAGATCATGGCCGCGTACTCGGATATCTTTGCGTCCTCCACCCCGAGGGCCGAGGTGGCGGAGTTTGTCTGTTGGGTATAGATATCGGGCTCTATCTCGACAAGCAGGTCACCGGCCTTTACCATCTGGTTGTCTTTTACAAGGATATGAAGCACCGTGCCCGATATTTTAGGCGATATCACGTGGAGCGGGCCCTCTACGTAGGCGTCGTCCGTGCCGATGTGGGTCTTGCTGTACTCTCTGTAGATAAGACCGGTGACCGTGCCGACTATCACCACAATGCCCAGCACGAGGAGCGCGACCTTCTTCTTTTTAGGGGTGCCTCTCTCTGCCGGTATTTCCTGTACTTCCATCCGCATCCTCCACAGATTCCACGCCGCCGCTTCCCGCAGCGGAAACAACACACCATTATATCAGGTCTTGGGGGCTGAAATACCTGAACACTGCCACCGGTTGCACGCCGCACGTCGGGGGCGGCCGTAGGGACGGCCTTAGGGTCGTAGTTCCCGCCCCAAAGGGGCCCGTACGGATTTTTTTGTGCGAAAATTAATATCTTATGGCTGAAAAGAAAGGAAAAGTCTATCTCGTAGGCGCGGGTTAAGCTTCTGTTCCTTTAAGTCTGGCTCTCCACTCTCTGGGCGTGGCGTATCGATTAGATCCCCTCCACGCGCTTGCAATTCCGATGTCGAATCCATATCTGACAGTGATTACAAGCTTGTCCTGCTCCTCTACGCGCGGGAACTCCTTAATAATGATCATGGCGATCTCCCTGTAGGCTTCGTCAAGGTCGTCAGGTTTGCCTTTCCATGTGACGGTAACCCTAAGGTATTTAGTGGTAGTCGGAGCAGACCCCGTAGACCGAAATTTCTGAGTCACTATCTGAACTGCAGCATCATGAACTTTTCCCGTCTTATCGATATCTCTTTGAAGCGTCGTCATCTCTGCCAGCGCGCCCTTTCCAGCGATACGGTCCACCAGCTTTGGTGCTAAGACAAGAACGAAGACAGCAATTGACAGTATCCAAATGCCGACAAACACCGCGTGGCCCTTCCAGACTGGCTGTGTCTTCACTCGCCCGGCCGAAGGTGCTGCAACGACGTATGAGCCGACTGCGAGGTCGTGAAGGGATTGCCGTGTGCGCCTGTTGAAGATGTAAAGGTAGATGATAGACCCGCCTACACCAAAGACTATGAGGCCTGCGGCAAGGGAGAGTGCGTTAGGCATAAAAGTGTCGGCAAGGGTCTCGGGCAATGGTATGGACACCCCATTTAGGAAAAAGGGGAGGCTCAGGACTGTGTAGCGCAGAAAAGACTTGGGCACCGAGATGTACTGTCCATCGCGCCCTACAACATTTATGCCGAGCCATTTCTTCCCCAGAGTCTGTCCCCTGCCGATATGACTGTTAAGTATGCCGAAGTACGCTATCGCTATTCCGAAGCCCAGCAGCAAGCCGAGCGGGCCCAGTCTGGAAAGAAAGCCAAACATAAAGAGGCCGAGGATAAAGCCTGCTATGCCGATGATAAGGCAGTCTATGATGAAAGCGAAAACCCGTCTCCAGAAACCGCATATTCTGGTTGACGGTGTCGGTGTCGCAGCGGTCGGAGCGGCCTGTTGTGCGGCCTGCGATAAAGCAGGGGGTGCGGACGGCGGAACAACAAAGACCGTCATACATTTCGGACACTTGAGGCGAACCGGTTTGTCGGAGACCTTGGCCCTAAGCCTGACCTCTCATGACGGGCATGTTATAAGTCTAAATTCTTCTTCCATGACAACCTGTATTGTGAATATCCCAATTAGTGCCGCCTGTAATATGCACTTTATGAATCAGAATATCAAGGTTTTGCCCTGGCCTCGAGGCCTTTGGCACGGGACTCTGCCGTAAGACTTTGTGCTAAAATTAATCTCTTATGGCTGAAAAGAAAGGAAAAGTATATCTCGTAGGTGCGGGGCCGGGCGACATCGGGCTCTTGACGGTAAAGGGCCTCAGGTGCCTGGGGCGCGCCGACGTGGTGGTCTACGATTTCCACCTCAACGCGCAGATCTTAAATTACATAAACCACGACGCCGAATTCATCTACGCCGGAAAGCGCGGCGGACGCCACACCATGACGCAGGACGAGATAAACGCCGTGCTACTTGAGAAGGCAAAAGAGGGCAAGACAGTGACCCGCCTCAAGGGCGGAGACCCCTTCATATTCGGAAGAGGCGGCGAGGAGGCCGAGGTGCTTGCGGCCGAGGGCATACCGTTTGAGGTCGTGCCCGGGATAAGCTCCTCCGTATCGGCCCCCGCGTACGCGGGCATACCGCTTACGCACAGGAAGTACTCCTCGTCGTTCGCCGTGATACCGGGTTACGAGGACACGACCAAGGAGAACTCCTCGATAGACTGGAGCAAGCTCGCCACCGGAGTGGGCACGCTCGTGTTTCTGATGGCCGTCAAGAACATCGAGACCCTTACGAAGAAGCTCATCGAAAACGGACGCGCACCCGAGACCCCCGTGGCCATCGTGAGGTGGGGCACGAGGGCGGACCAGACAACCATTACGGGCAGGCTCGACGACATAGCGGCGCAGGTGAGGGAGCGGGACATCAGGCCCCCGGCTGTTATGGTCGTGGGCGACGTGGTGAAGCTGAGGGAGACGCTTAACTGGTACGAGATTAAACCGCTTTTCGGCGTGCGTGTGCTCGTCACGCGCAAGCACACCGAAGGGTTCGACGAACTCGAGGAACTCGGCGCGGAGGTCATAGACTTCCCGACCATAGAGGTAGCACCGCCCGAGGACTGGGGTCCCCTTGACAAGGCCATAGAGGGCATCGCAAGCGGCAAGCGCGTGCCCGACTGGATAGTGTTTACGAGCGCCAACGGGGTCAGGTACTTCTTCGAGCGGATGTTCGAGCTCGGCCGCGACATCAGGGAGCTTAAGGGCATAAAGGTCTGCGCCATTGGCACAAAGACGAAGGCCGCCGTGGAGAAGACGGGTATCAGGGTGGACCTCGTGCCGGAGAAGTTCAGGGCCGAGGGGCTCGTGGACGCCTTCAAGAAGGAATCGGGAAGCCTTAAGGGGATGCGGTTCCTCCTGCCCCGTGCGGCAGAAGCGAGGGAGGTCTTCCCCGAGGCGGTAAGGAGCGAGGGCGGCGAGATAGACGTGCCCGTGGCCTACCGCTCGTTGATGCCAGAGAGGCACGGCAAGCGGCTCCAGAGGTTTCTCAAAGAGGGCAGGATATCGGTTGCAACGTTTACGAGCGCGGCCACGTTCAATAATTTCCTTGCGATAATGGGCGATGAGGCCGACGCGCTCCTGAAGGACGTGAAGATAGCCGCCATCGGGCCGGTCACCGCGAAGGCCATCGAGAAGGCGGGCCTGAAGGTGGACATAATGCCCGATGAGGCCACCATCGACGCCATGGCAGAAGCCATCAAAAAATTCTTCCTCAAGACCCCTTAACAAACCACTCTTTTTGTCCTACAATTCAGTCTGAGGGCGGTTTCCCCTCCATGTTCCGAACAAAGGGGGTGATAGTGTCTGTACTCGGATGTCGGGACGGTAACGGGCCATCTAAATGAAGGGGGTTTGAAATATGGCCAGACTCGATGTGGATGCGTACAGGAAGATGTACCTTCAGGAGGTCATGGAGCGCATTATGGCAAAGAAGGACAGCGTTCCTAATTTCACGACCAAGCTTCTGAACGACGCCTTGCTCACTGAGATGAACAGGGCGGACGAGGATACCTGGGAGGTCGAAGTTCCGGACAATAAGGAGCAGGCACTCAAGGAGGCCGAGCAGAGGATCATCGATATCATGAAGAGCAACAAGGACCTCGGCGTGGGCAAGAGCTTTTAGGGAAAAGCTCCATTAGGCACTCGCCCCGCACGGGCTGAGAAGAAAAAAGGGGCCGCTTACGCGGCCCCTTTTAATTTTATATGTTTTATAATCCGTACTATCGAACCTGAAGAGACGGAGGTGTCTGATGAAGACTTTCGATGTTAAGACGAGTGCGGCAGCGGAGGGCGGCGAGTTCGTCCTCGGCGTAAAGGACACCGGCACCCATGCCTGCTACATGATATACGGCACCCTTAAGCCGGGAGAGAAGGGCCGCCTGATAAAGCCCGGAGCGGGGCACGAGGAACTGGTGCTCGCCATGACGGGCGACATCGAGGTTTCGGGCAAACACAGCGGCACCCTGAAGGAAGGCACATCGTTTCATATAGCCGGGGACGACGAGTGTTTCCTCGAGAATTCATCCAAACAGGAAGCGGTGTACGTGGTTGCCGGAGGGCACTCGGGCGGCGGGCATTAGCCCCTGCGCATGCTGACTTTCTTTACCCCTTCGATTGAGGCGAGGGCGTCGAAGATGTTCTTCTTTGATGTTCTGTGCCTGAGGGCGGCCGTCATGCGGTAGGTTATTTCGTCCATGGCAGTCTCCTGCTCGTACTCGATATTGTGCGGGCGGGCATCGTAGGACGCCAGGCACGCGAATATGCTGTCCTCCTGCAGGTTCGCCATGCCCACTATCGTGAGGTCCATGAAGGACATGCGCGACATCTTCGCCTCAAGAATCCTGAGCACGAAAAGGGCGAAGAGCGTAAGGGCGAAGGCCCAGACGCTCGCCACATACAGCCCCGAACCTATCGCCAGGCCTATGGCCGAGACCATCCATATGGAGGCCGCCGTGGTGAGCCCCTGCACGGACATGCCGCTCTTGATTATGACGCCCGCGCCGAGGAACCCCAGACCCGTGACCGAGCCAGCGGCTATCCTGCTCGGGTCTATGCGGATGTAGTCGGGATTATGCAGGGCGAGGTAGTAGTAGTTCTCGGACACTATCATCAGGAGCACGAGGGAGAGGCAGACGAGCATGTGGGTGCGGAAACCGGCGGGCCTGCCGTGCACCTGGCGCTCGAACCCGATTATCCCCCCGAAGAGGGCGCCGAGCACGAGCCTTAGTACTATTTCGTGTTCGGTAATCATGCGCTTTAGCCCGAGACTATCCTGAGGAACTTCCTCTTGCCGACCTGGATGAGGTATTCCCCTTTAGGAGGGGGAAGTGTCGCCTTGTGGTCGCTCAGTTTCTCGCCGTCCACCTTCACTCCTCCCTGTTTAACCAGCCTCATGGCCTCGGAAGTCGAACTCGCAAGGCCTCCCTCTTTCATTATATCAGCTATCCAGCGCTCCGGCTCCTCCCACTTTAGCTTCGCTATGGGGATGTCGGTGGGCAGCTGCCCCTGGGCGAAGACCTGCGCGAACTCCTCGCGGGCCTTCTTCGCAGCCTTATCGCCCCAGTAGCGGGCGACTATCTCTACGCCCAGCTCTTCCTTTGCGGTCTTGGGGTTGATGTTCCCGGCCTTCATGTCCGCCTTGAGTTTAGCGAGCTCATCGGTGGAGATGTGGCTCAGGAGCTCGTAGTAACGTAGCATGAGGTCGTCGGTGATGGACATTATCTTTCCGAACATCTCGCCCGCGGGCTCGGTGATGCCGATGTAATTGTTCAGGCTCTTGGACATCTTTTTAACGCCGTCAAGCCCCTCCAAAAGGGGCATCATCACGAGGCACTGGGGCTCCTGCCCGTATGCCTTCTGCAGGTCTCGGCCCACGAGGAGGTTGAACTTCTGGTCCGTGCCCCCGAGTTCGACGTCTGCCTCAAGCTCCACGGAGTCGTAGCCCTGCACCAGGGGGTAGAAGAACTCGTGTATGCTGATGGGCGTCTCGTTTTCGTAGCGATTCTTGAAATCATCGCGCTCGAGCATGCGCGCCACGGTGTAATGGCTCATTAGCTTTATCATCTCGGGCGGCGTGAGCTTAGTGAGCCACTTGGAGTTAAACACTATGCGGGTCTTCTCGGGATCGAGTATCTTGAATATCTGTTTCTTGTATGTGCTCGCGTTCTGCTTGACCTCCGCCTCGGTGAGCGGCGGACGCATCTCGTTCTTTCCGCTGGGGTCACCGATCATGCCCGTGAAGTCTCCGATGAGGAATATGACCTCGTGCCCGAGCTCCTGGAACTGCCGCAACTTCTCCACAAGCACCGTGTGCCCGAGGTGGATGTCCGGGGCCGTGGGGTCGAAACCGGCCTTCACCTTGAGGGGCGTTTTCTTTTTGTAGGACTTCTCGAGTTTCTTGAGAAAGTCCTCCTCCCGGATTATCTCCTCGGCCCCCCGCTTGATAGTCTCCAGTTGTTTCTCGGGTTTTTGCATAGAAAATATGATACTCCATTGGGATAATGCGGTCAATTTCTATTATAATTTCACCTGAAAGGGAGGTGCAGATGGAAAGTTCGCCCGTAAGGCCAAAAGCAGTGACAGTGGTCGGCTGGCTGTACATGATAACGGGGCTGTTCATGCTCCTTACCGGTGTCGCCGCCATAGCCTCCATGCTGCTTGTGACCACCGCCGGTGATAACGGCATGGCCGAGACGCTCTCGGGCGCGCCAGCCATGCTCAAGGTCACCGTGGTATTCATCAGGTACTTCGCGGCAGTGGCCGTGTTTCAGGTGATAGCCGCTGTGGCGCTTCTTGTGTCGGCGGCGCAGTTTTTGAAGCTCAGGGCGTGGGCGCGAAGCGCGCTTGAGGTGTTTACCTGGCTCTCGCTCGTGGGGGCGATAGTCGTGGGCGGGCTCTGGGCGTACTCCTGGGCGAAGATAACCGCCGACATATCCCCCGAGATGGCCTCGCCGCTTTCACCGGGGAATTTTTCGCTCATCGGAGCGGTCATCTGGGCCGGGCTTGCCCTTGTGGTAGTGGGTGTGTCCGTTGTGATGATAAGGTTTCTCAGGGACGAGGAAGTGCGGAAATCACTCTCATGAAACGCGTTGCCATAACCATGGGCGAGCCCGGGGGCATCGGCCCCGAGGTAGCCCTGAAGGCGATATCGGCGACCCTCGACGGCTTCACCCCGGTATTGGTCGGCGACCTTAAGGTCTTCGAAAAGACCATGGACGACATCGGCCTCGTGGGGCTTACGCTTAAACCCGTCACCGAGCCGGAAGACCTCGAGCCCGGAATCATCCAGGTGATAGACACTGGAAGGGCCGAATACTCCGTAGGAAAGCCTACGGCTGGAGGGGGCAGGGCCTCGGTGGAGGCGATAAAGAAAGCCGTAGAGCTCGCCCGGTCGGGAAGCGTCCACTCCATAGCCACCGCGCCCATATCCAAAGAGGCGCTTAAGCTCGCGGGCTACGCGTGGCCCGGGCACACGGAGATGCTCGCCGAGCTTACGGGCACGAAGGACTTCGCCATGATGCTCGTGGGGGGCTCGCTTCGCGTCCTGCTGGTGACCATTCATGTCTCTTACGCGGAAGTGCCAGGGCTTGTAACAGAGGAATCGGTCCTGCGGACTATCAGGCTTGCGATGAGGGCCGCGGAGATGCTCGACCTTAATGAGCCCCGCATCGCGGTCTGCGGCCTGAACCCGCATGCCGGCGAGGCCGGGATGTTCGGTGCCGAGGAGCGCGAGATAATCACGCCCGCGATAGATGCCGCCGCGAAGGAGGGAATTCCCGTAAGCGGCCCTTATCCGCCCGATACGGTTTTCTTTCGCGCGGCGCGCGGAGAGTTCGATATAGTCGTGGCCATGTACCACGACCAGGGTCTTATACCCCTAAAGCTGCTCGCCTTTGAGGAGGGCGTGAACGTTACCGTGGGCCTGCCGATAATCAGGACATCACCCGACCACGGCACGGCCTACGAGATAGCGGGCAGGGGCGAGGCGAATCCTTCGAGCATGATCGAGGCGATAAGGCTGGCGTTGAGGCTGAGGGTTTAAGCCTCGACGGGTTCTTTCTTGCGGTTGACGAATATCTGCTGTGCGATAGAGAGAAGGTTGTTCGTAAGCCAGTAGAGCACGAGGCCCGAGGGGAAATTCACGAACAGCACCGTCATTACAACCGGCATGAACATCATTATCTTCTGCTGCTTGGGGTCCCCGGCCGTGGGCGTCATCTTCTGCTGAACGAACATGCTTACGCCCATCACCACGGGAAGTATGTACAGGGGGTCTTTCACCGAGAGGTCGTGTATCCAGAACGCCCAGGGCGCGCCCCTGAGCTCTATAGCCACCATGAGCACCCTGTAGAGGGCGAAGAACACGGGTATCTGCACGACCATCGGCAGGCATCCGCCCATGGGGTTTACCTTGTGTTTCTTGTAGATGTTCATCATCTCGGCCTGCATGCGCTTGGGGTCGTTCTTGTACTGCTCCTTGACCTGCGCCATGAGGGGCTGTACCTCCTGCATCTTCTTCATGGAGCGCTGCCCCTTGTTCACCAGCGGGATGAAAGGCCCGCGCACGACTATCGTGAGTATGACGATGGCCCAGCCGTAGTTGCCGAGCACGGAGTAGAGCTTCTTCATGAGCCAGAATATGGGACGCGCTATTATCGAGAAGAAGCCGAAGTCCACAATGTTTTCGAGCCCGCCTCCCGCGGGAGTGAGGAAATCTTCCCTCTTTGGTCCCGCAAACAGCGAGAACTCGTGCACCCCGGTCTCGCCCTTCAGGGCCACGGCTATCGTGTCGTCCTTCTTCCAGACCTTGGCGTCCTGCATGGGTTTCTTGGGCACGAGGGCCGCGGTGAAGTACTTGTCCTCGAGGGCTATCCATTTCGTCTCGGCCCCGGGGAATTTCTTCGTCTCTTTAAACTTCGCTGTCTTTATGTGCTGGAGCTTCGTGCCCACCAACAGCACCGGCCCGGTGTGGGAGTACCTGTCGGGTTTCCTGTGCGAGACGATATCGCCGCCCAGGGTTATCTCGTATCCGGGAATGCCTGTGGTCTCGTCCTTGACGTCAACGATGTAGTTGTCGTAGTGGAATGTGTACGTGCGCTTTATCGAGTAGCTGCCGGTGGAGAGCGTGAACGCTACGGTGCCCGACGGATTGCTCTCGGAAAGCTGGAGGTCGCCGCCCTCGACTTCGAAGTTCGTCAGCGACGCGCTGAAATCGTCGTTCCAGCCGACCGCCAGGGCCTCGTATGCACCGCCTCCGCGCAGGAGTTCGACCCCGGCTCCCTCGGTGTCGGTGTATTCCTTGAGGGCCCATTTCTCTATGGTGCCGCCCTTCGAGCTGAAGGCCGCGCTGTATAGCGGGGTTTCGACTTTTACTATCCTGGCGGGGGGCTCGTTGGGCACCGGGGCAGGTGCCGCCGCCGTTGCCGTCGTTGTCGGCGCCGCCTGAGTGGTCGTTGCATTCGTTGCGGGTGTCGTCTCCGCAGAGGGTGAGTTTGCCGTGGCCGCGTTGACCATGCCGGGTTTCTGCTGGGTCATCTGCGGCCCGTAGAGCATCTGCCAGCCTACGATGACGGCCATCGAGAGCACTACGGCGATTACGGTCCGTTTATCCAAGGGCTACCTCACCGGATCGTGCCCGCCCGGGTGAAACGGGTGGCATCGGAGTATTCTTTTTATTCCCATGAGAAGGCCGTGGGCCGCGCCGTATCGCTCTACGGCCTCCCTGGTGTAGCACGAACACGACGGCGTGAACCTGCAACTTGCCGGAAGCACTGGCGATAGAGCCCAACGGTAAAGGTCGATTGCTGAGAGGACGGCTTTTTTTATCAGATGCATTAGGGTATCGAGACCCGGAGAGTTAGACGCCGAGCCTCTTGCGGCCTTTGGCGCGCCTGTTCTTGATAACCCTGCGGCCGCCGACCGTGCTCATCCTCTTCCTGAAACCGTGCGTCCTCTTCCTCTTAATATTGTGAGGGCGGTATGTAGTGTAAGTTCCCATGGTCTTTTAATATATACGCACGGCCGGATAATGTCAAATTACGCTTACCCTCTTACGAATGTGCTCGGGCGTGCAACTGCGAGGGCATAAGAGGTTGACTATATTAAGATATTTCCCGCCATACGATACGCCACCCCTTTTTTGTTAAAATATGATTTAGATATGCGTGCCTTATCTCTTGCCTTAGTGTTTCTGGTAACAGTCTTCGCATGCGCCGGGTTGGCCCAGGACGACCTGGCCGGCAAATACTTCACCGAGGGCCACTGGAAGAAGGCCGTACAGGAGTACAAGGCGCTTTCCGACGAGCAGCCCACTGTGTTCAACCTCAACCGGCTCGGCCTTTCAAACTTCTACGCAAACAACTTCGTGGAATCCCAGAAGGCCTTCGAGCGCGCCCTGAAGGTTCAGGACAACGAGGAGTCGGAGATACTGCTTGCCATGGTTAAGGTGGTGAGGAACAGGGAGAAGCTCGCGGACCTGCTGGCCCTCTCGGACAAGTACGGGGACAGCGCCCTCCTCATGCGTTCCGTGGGCGCGGCTTTGCTCCACCACAAGGAGCACGACGAGGCGCTCAGGTACCTCAAGATGGCCGAGGCCCTCGACCCCAACGATTACATGACCAAGTTCTACATCGGCCTGGTACACGAGCGCAAATTCGACTACGACGCATGCATGGAGGACTACAAGCAGTCCATCGAGCTCAACCCGCGTTTCGCCCAGGCGGTTAATAACTTGGGCTACTGCTACAAGGAGAGGCACTACTACACCTACGCGATAATCGAGTACAAGGCGGCCATAGCAATATCGCCCGACAACGCTTATTTCCACTATAACCTCGGCAACGCCCAGACTCACAAGGGCCTGATCCCGGAGGCCCTTCAGCAGTACAAGCGCGCCACGGAGCTCGACCCGACCTTCGCCAAGGCCCACTATAACCTCGGCAGGTCGTACATAGCGCTCGACCGGCTGGAGGACGGCATTGCCCAGCTGAAGCTCTACCTGAAGCACTACGACAAGTCCCTCATCGGCACCGACGCGCCGCCGCCAAGCTCGGTCAGGCAGGAGATAAAGTTCCTCAGGGAAGAGATCAGGGACAGAAAGAACGCGGCCAAAGAGGACGAGGAGGGCGACCAGGGATGATGCGCAGGAACGCCATCTTCATAGCTGTTTCCGTGGCGGTAATGGCGGTGCTGTACGTCTACTCGCAGTTCATGGTGCCGGTGGCTGTCAACCAGGACATGGTTGAGGTGAAGATAGAGAAGGGTACGAGCTTCGGAGGGGCCGTGAACCAGCTTAAGGAGAGCGGGCTCGTGAAGGACAGGACACTTTTCAAGGCCCTGGGCAGGCTCACGGGGCTCGACAAGCACCTCACGCCGGGGTTCTATCAGTTTACGGGAGGCGTCAGGCCCTGGGACGTCTTCAAGGACCTGAGGAAGGGCAACATAGTGCAGTGGAAGGTAACGGTGGTCGAGGGCGATACCCTCATGGACGTGAAGAATACGCTGGTCTCGGCGGGCATAATGAACGCCGCGGACTTCGACAAGTACTCCACGGACCCCGCGTTCCTCGAACGCCTCGGCATCAACGCCCCGTCGCTGGAGGGCTACCTCTTCCCGGACACCTACGCGATATCCAAGGGCTCCACGCCGGAGGACGTCTTCGAGATGATGTTCCACAGGCTCGAGGAGGTCTATGACGAAGAGATGACCAGGAGGGCCGAGTTCCTCGGCATGACCCGGAGGCAGATACTCACGCTGGCCTCGATAATCGAGAAGGAGGCCATACTCGACAGCGAGCGCCCCATAATCGCCGGCGTCTATCACAACAGGCTCAACATAGGGATGCCGCTTCAGGCCGACCCCACGGCCATATACGGCATCAAGCCCCAGAGCGCGGGCATCACGAGGAGCGATATCCTGAGAAAGACGGCGTACAACACCTACTACATCAAGGGCCTGCCGCCGGGGCCGATAGCCGCGCCGGGCCTTAAGTCCATAAAGGCCGCCCTTTATCCGAAGAACGTGCCGTACCTGTTCTTTGTGGCAAACTACCAGGGCGGACACACGTTTTCCATCACCATGGAAGAGCACCTGAACGCCATACAGACATACAGGGAGCGCAAGATGGCCGCCAAGCTCGAGGCCGAGTCCGCAGGCGGCGACGAGGCCGCGAAAGAGGAAGAGGAAGCGCAGGCGCCCGGACAGTGAACCAACCTCCGAAGAGAAAGAAGACCAGAAAGATACACGTGGGCCCGGTGCCCGTGGGCGGCGGCAGCCCCGTCTCGGTGCAGTCCATGACCAAGACCGACACGCGCGACGTGAGGGCCACGGCAAGGCAGATACGCGCGCTTGCGCGCGAGGGCTGCGAGATTGTGCGCTGCGCCGTGCCGGACATGGACGCCGCGAAATCTCTCGGCGCGATAAAGAAGGCCGTGACGATTCCAATTATCGCCGACATACACTTCGACTGGAGGCTCGCGCTCGAGGCCGTCGCGCAGGGCGTGGACGGCCTGCGCATCAACCCCGGCAACATTGGGGCCAAGTGGAAAGTGAAGGAAGTGGTGAGCGCGCTTCGCGAGCGGAAGCTGCCCGTGAGGATCGGCGTCAACGCGGGCTCGCTCGATAAGGCCCTGCTGAAAAAATACAAACACCCCGTGCCCGAGGCCCTTGTGGAAAGCGCCCTTCAGCACGTGCGGATACTCGAGGACATGGACTACCGAAACCTCAAGGTCTCGCTGAAGGCCTCGGGCGTGCTGCCCACGGTGCAGGCCTACAGGCTATTCTCGAAGAAGAAGAACTATCCGCTTCATATCGGCATCTCCGAGGCGGGCCCCGAGTTCCCCGGCACCATAAAGAGCGCCGTGGGACTGGGCATACTGCTTTCCGAGGGGCTGGGCGACACCATGCGCGTATCTCTCACCGCCAACCCGGTCAAGGAAGTGCGCGTGGCCTACGAGATACTTCGCTCGCTCGGCGTGCGAAAGAGGGGCATCGACCTCGTGAGCTGTCCCACCTGCGGGCGCTGCGGCGTGGACCTCCGCGACATAGCGTCTCAGGTGGAACGCAGGCTCAAGGGGCACACCGAGCCACTTACGGTGGCCGTGATGGGATGCGTGGTGAACGGCCCCGGCGAGGCGCGCGAGGCAGACGTTGGCATCGCCGCGGGGAAGGGCACGGGCCTCGTGTTCCGCAAGGGTAAGATAGTGGCGCGCGAGAAGGAAGGAAACCTTGTCGACGCGCTCATGAAGCTCATAGACGAGGAGACGAAGTAGCCGTGGAGGTCATCAGGCGTCCGAGGGTGATGCAGGAGACCTCCCGCGAGCACCACTCGAAGGGCAAGACCGTGGGGCTCGTGCCCACGATGGGCGCGCTCCATGCCGGGCACATGAGCCTCGTTAAGGCGTGCCGCGAGGAAAACGACGTCACCGTGGTGAGCCTCTTCGTAAACCCAACGCAGTTCGCACCGGGCGAGGATCTCGAGAGATACCCCCGCGACATCGAGGGCGACATGCAGACGCTCGAAGAGGCGGGGGTGGACACGCTGTTCATGCCCGAGGCCGCCGCGGTATATCCCGAGGGTTTTTCTACGACGGTTAAGGTCGGGGGGCTGAGCGAAAAGCTCTGCGGCGCGTTCAGGCCGGGACATTTCGACGGAGTAGCCACCGTGGTAACCAAGCTGCTGAACATGGCGCTGCCCACGAGGGCGTACTTCGGCGCGAAGGACTACCAGCAGAGCCTTATCATAAGACGCCTCGTCGAAGACCTGAACATCCCCGTCGAAATCGCCGTGCTCCCCACGGTGCGCGACGAGGACGGCCTCGCCATGAGCTCGCGGAACGCGTACCTCGGCGCCGATGAGCGCCGGGCGGCGGGCGCGATATACCGCGCGCTCGCGAACTCAAAGGACATGATAGAGGACGGGACGCGCGACGCCTCGGCCATCGAAACTTTCATGAAGGATACGCTTGCGAAGGAGGCCCTCATCACCGAGGTGCAGTACGCGGGTGTGTATGATCCAAAGACGCTTGACGACGTGTCCGCTATAACGGGCGAAGTGCTGCTTGCCGTGGCGGTTAAACTCTCCTCCACCCGCCTCATAGACAACATGCTTGTTAAGGTGTAGATAGCAATGCCTTTACCCGGGGATATGTGGCATAGACTACTTCTAGAAAGAAACCTATGTGAAGCGTTATGAGTTATATAGACTATAATGTAAAATGTTGAAACTATTTATGATGCCTTCCAAAGAAATAATTAAGAAGACCCTGATAATCCTCGTGCTGCTTTTCGTCAATGTCTGGTTTTTGGGCAATGCTACGTTAGAGTATATAATCTACGACACACTAATCCCAAAACCCATAGGTTATATTGATGAAGATTTTATCGATAATGCGCTCATACCCAATCTCAACGGAGTTCCGCGAGAGCTCGAGATTCCGAAGAAGAACGTTGAAGGTGAATACCTTTATTTCTACGATTATAAAGTAAAATTGCCCTTCATAAAGGGGGAGAAATATATAACAGTTACCCATGATTTAACGGAGAGACGTGTGTCTGGGATTGAAATGACTTCTAGTGATAAACGGGGCAAACTTATTTCGATCATCCGTCTTGATGAATCACCTCGATGGATTTTAAAGGGTTACGAGGATGACAAGCCATTATGGTGGAAATTTCTGGATATAATATCGCTCTCAGATTTATCTAAGCAATTTCGAATGGAGAAAATCTATTATGCAAGGTTGAGACATTAGCTGGTGGAATCTCCCCGGTAACGCAAGAATATTCCCATCTTTAATTATGAAAAACACATCTATTGGAACAGGTGATGCATTTCATAGATATCGTTATGATGTTATCGCCCCACATGTGCGGGGCTTTCTAACTAGGCATGACCAAAAGACTGAAGAAATATTCGAGTTTAGGGTTGATGGTCGAAAATTTGGGATAAGTATACATGCGCGCGGGGAGCAGGACTATAGGATGGAAGACATTATTGCCACAATTAAACCTCTGGAGGACATCGACAAAGCTTACGCGGAGATGGAAACCCTTTATAACAACAACCCCGGCTACCCTAAAGACCTGCTGATACTATCCATGATATCACTCAAGGGGCCGCAGGAAAACTATCAAAAGGAGTATCTTATTAATAAATCAAGGGAAGAGATTCAAATGTATGAAAAATGGTTAAAGAGTGAAGATAAAGAAGATAAAAAGGAATGGTATAGAGAGCATATTGCAGACCTAAAAGCCAACATCGAATACTTCCAAAGCAGAATGAAATAATATTTGGGGACCTCCGCAATATTCTGCCAGTAATCCATGGACCCGATATTCCTCAGAAATGATACTTCCTATCTGAAATCCGCATTAAGTTGATAAACCTCTTCCCCGTTTAACTTCCAGCGAGCGGAAATGGTCTTAGGAACCATTTCCTATGGACGGCTTCATCCTCAGTGCGGTTACAATTGCTCAGAGGGCGATGTGCGCCCGGACTGTGAGCCGTCACCCTGAATTTATTTCAGGGTCTCTGAGATTCTGAACCAAGTTCAGAATGACGGGTAGGGAGCAACTGGAAGTATGAACACCGGATGAACGCCGTGACGCCGCATCCCTTCGGAGTTAAACGGGAATTCGGAAGCTGGATGAACACAAAAAAGAGGAGCGGTCTCGCTCAACCATTTATCGAACATTTATCAACCAAGTGTAAAGCAAATATCAACCAAAAGGAGAATGAATCGAATTAAATCGGGCGCTTGAGGCGGCGACACCCCCCCACCCGTCCGTCAACCAAAACATCGGCAAACCCTATATAATACGAGCGGGGGACGTTAGTACAATCTGATATGGACATTACCTCTATAACGAACAGGCGGATCGTTACGGTGCTTCTTGCGGTGGTGATGCTCTCGTCCGTCTTCCTTTACTTCTCGGCCCCGCTGCCCGGGATATCGGACTTCTGGTGGCACGTGAAGTCCGGCCAGTGGATAGTGGAGCACGGCAAGCTCCCCACGGAAGACCCTTTCTCGTTCACAACCGTCTCCGGCCCTGACACACGCAAGGCGCTCGTGCTCAGGGGGTACTGGCTCTCGCAGGTAGTGGCCTACGCCGCATACAAGGTCCTGGGATTTTCGGGCGTGGTGGTGCTGAAGGCCACGCTCTTCGCGCTTATCTTCCTCGTGCTCTGGAGGACGCTCTGCATGAAAGGCGTGGAGCCCGTGCTCGCCCTCTTGCTCATGGCGCCCCTGCCCGTGCTCCTGCCCGGGTTCGATAACCCCAGGCCGCAGATATACTCATTTCTGGGCGCGGTGCTCCTGTTTTACTGCGTGGAAAAAGGGCTGAAGATCATGAGGGAAGGGGCCCGGTGCGTGCCGCGTTCGCTTTTGTACCTTCCGCTCTTAACGTTTGTATGGGCGAACATGCATCCGGGGTTCATCATTTGCTACGGGATGCTCGGCATCTACGCCCTGACGGAGCTTTTGAGATTCGCCCGCGGCAGGGACGCCCTCAGCGCATACGCGATTAAGAAGTTTATGCTCATCGCGTCGGCAGCGGCGATCGCTACGCTAATAAACCCCAACCACGTGATAGCCGTTACCGAGGCCTTCGCCACACTGGGCAACCCGTATAACAGGACCATACTCGAAAACCTCCCCGTCTGGGCCTACGCCAGCGCGCGGGGGCCGGAGTATGTCCTCTACGCGTACATAGCCCTGGCAGTCGTTACGGCGGGGTTCATGGCGGCATCATGGAGGACGCTCAAGCTCTCGCACGTGCTCCTCTACGCGGCGTTCCTCGTTGCGGGCGCGATGACTTTCCGGTACTACATATTCTTTGTGGTGATGGGGCTTGCCACCTCGGCCGAATACATTGCGACGATGACCCGGAGCTTTGCCCGCAAAATTCGTCCCGCGACTATAGTGCTCACCATTGCCGCCGTGGCGATGGTGTTCTCTCATTCGTTCAGGGACGGCAATCTCCTCAACCGCAGGCCGCTTGCGATGTCGGGCCTGCCGGTGAAGGCCGTCAACTTCCACAAGGACAAGCAGCTGCCGGCCCCTATATTCAACCCCTACATCTGGGGCGGATACATGATATGGGAGCTCTACCCCGATTACGGCGTCTTCACCGACAGCCGCATGATAGACTTCGACGCCTACCGCCTCTACAGGCGCGCCATGGGGGGCGAGGTCGAGTTGCTCGAGGTCTACGGCGTAAACACGGTGATCATCTACGTGGACGGGCCCCTCTTGCAGAGGCAGGAGGGTTCGCTCCTTGCGTCGCTTGCCGTCCATGAACACTGGGACCTCGTTTACTTCGACGGCCAGACGGCGATATTCGTCCGCGAGGGAATGGCCCCCGATGTGAGAAGGCTCGAGAAGAGCTACCTGCAGGGCCTCTTCCGCTAAAAGGCCGCGGCACGTCCCCGGCCCAGAAACTTCTTTTTTCTCCCGAATAGCGCTTGACAGGCCCCCGCCGGAGTGCTATTCTACGTTTAGAACGAACTAAACGAAATAAACGGAGGGGCCATGAAGCCAGAACTGAGCGAGGCGCGGGAGCACTTCATACACGGCATGAGCCGGATAGCCGAATTCTGGGGGTTTCCCAGGGCAATGGGCGCGATATACGGGGCGGTCTATCTCTCGTCAGAGCCGGTATCGCTCGACGAGCTCGTGGAGCAGGTGGGCCTCAGCAAGGGGGCCGTGAGCACCAACGTGCGGAGCCTCGAGCGGCTGAGGATGATACACAAGCACCTGAAGGTGGGTGACCGCAAGGACTATTACAGCGCCGAGACGGATTTCTGGAAGATAATCAGGGGCGTCTTGCGGGAGCGCGAGAACGTGGAGTTCGACCACGCCCTGCGCTCGGTAACCGAAAGCCTGGATATGGTGAAAGCTCGGGGGAAGAAACCCTCGGAACCGGAACTCAACGCTTTTTACGTCGAGAGGCTCGGGCAGATGCAGTCCTTCTTCGGGAGCCTCGACAACCTGGTGGCCACGTTCCTCGCCCTCGACGACCTGCGCGCGGGCACCATAAAGAAGCTGTTTTCAAAGGGTAAGAGGTAAGGGCCATGGACGGCACGAAGACGCATGTGGTGACCGGAGCGCTTGGATATTCGGGGAGCTATATCGCCAGGAAGCTCATCGAGAAGGGGCACCGCGTGGTGACGCTCTCCAATTCCGCGGCGAGGTCGGGCAGGACGGTGCCGGATATCGAGATAAAACCTTTCGACTTCGATGATCCCGACCGGCTCGCCGAGAGCCTGCGAGGAGTCGAGGTGCTCTATAACACGTACTGGGTCAGGTTCAACCACAAGCTCTTCAAGCACGCCGACGCGGTCAAAAACACCCTGACCCTCTTTGGTGCCGCAAAACGAGCGGGTGTCGAGCGCATAGTGCACATAAGCATAACCAACCCGTCGAAGGACTCGCATCTGGAGTACTTCCGCGAGA
>Ga0055448_10000004_pt1 | contig 59607 bp, 60 predicted proteins | sample China_Galinas_PW_4_FD_57744 | JGI IMG/M metagenome (GOLD analysis project Ga0055448, IMG submission 57744) | Wetland microbial communities from San Francisco Bay, California, USA, that impact long-term carbon sequestration - China_Galinas_PWA_D2 | ecosystem: Environmental > Aquatic > Marine >... | reverse complement strand
TGGCGGCGGCGAACTAACTCTTTAGGGGAAATTGTGAATGTACATTATTTCATAACTAATTTTAGAGAGCGCATGAATGTACATTATTTCAGTTTATTGTTGGTGATCAGTTTTTCTCTTGGTGCAATGAAAAAAGATGAAGAATTATTGATACAGCTAGTAGAAAAACCGATTGATACGTTAGTATTTCATCCAGATAATCAACGTATTGCAATAACGGGTCCTCAATTGAATAACATATATTTAATTGGAGGTGAAAAAGATCAATTTTTAAAAGATAATGAAGATGGGATACGTGCTTTTGCATTTCATGCAAAAGGTGTAATTCATGCAAATGGGATGTATGTTGCCACGCTATGTAATCAATCTGAAGTTCCATATACCGAACCATTTACCGCATACAAGATATGGGATATTGATACTTTTGCTATGGTGAAAAAAAGGCAATCAGCAACTCAAGATAATTGTTCATCTCCGGTGTATGCAGCAACAATTGCCTTTAATTTGGATGGAAGTTGTATATTATATGCAACAGATTATTTTGAGTATACGACTGATTGTGAAAATATCATCATGGATGCTCACTACATGTTGAATGTAGAACATATTAAAACTAGCAAGATAGATAAATTTGAACTTGCAGCAGCAATAACTCAACTTACCTATTCACCAATATATGATATGGGCATTGTAGGTCTTGAAACAGGCATGATTGAACTTTGTGATATAGAAAGTAAAAAGTATTTTTCATTAACCGATGAACATATATCAGGAGCGGTTCGAAGCCTTTCTTTGAATGCAGATAATACTCAGTTGGTGAGTATACATGAAGGATCTCCTTCATGTGCGATATGGGATGTAACAAAGCATGAACTTTTATCTACCGATAAAGAAATAATTGCTGCAAAATTTCATCCAGTTAATCCTCATCTTTTTGCAGTGATACAAGCTAAAAAGAAAAAAACTATTTCTTTATTCAATACTGAGTGTAAAAAGGTGATTTGCAAATTATCAGCTCCTTATCCTATTGAGGCATTTGATTTTTCTCCTGATGGTTCACAACTTGCTGTAGCAGGAGCGCGATTCAAAAAAAGAAAATCATTAAAATCGAAATATACTAAAAAAGAAATAGGTGGCTACGTATGTCGATTTAACATCGAATATGAGGGTGATCTTGTTTCGTAATATTGTTATTTACTCCCTGATATTCTTTTCTCTTTCATGGTTTTTATATCAACAGGTGCCCAAGCCTAATGGACATTATGATGCTGATTCATATGGCTATGAATTAATTGCACGCAATATTCAAGAACATGGCGATATTGTCGATCCACGCGTGAATGATGTCGCGATTCAACCACTGGGGTATCCACTTTTTATATCATACATATTTAAATGCTTTAGTTGTCATATGTATCAGATACTAATCATACAAATAATACTTGCATGGTTTACGGGATTGATGTTATATGCACTGTGTTGGTATGCATTTAATAATACAACCGCTATAAGCGCATTAATTTTATACGCTGCTTGTTTGGGTCCATACATATATGCTCAATTGTTGCTTGCCGAAATAATTACGGTATTTTTGTTGGTAGCATTTATCAGCTTGTTTATTTATTTTTTACAAACGCATACGCTATTACTTCTGAGTGCAATTCCACTTGGCCTATCGCTCATTTTTAAACCAACTGTTTTATTATTGCCATTTTGTTTAGTACCTCTTTTTATAGTGAAGCGAATAAAATGGTATACCATTTTATTATTTTTTATGATTACCTTTACTCCCATGCTCATACATATGGGTGCCAATTATCATCGCTTTGGTTACTTTCAGTTTGCGCCATTGCGTAGTTTAAATATTTATCAAGTTTTTTTAAGCAAAGTAATTGCACGCGTAGAAGGGATACCAGCACAACAAGCTATTGATGAACAGTTGCAATTTACTGGCACACATCGCTTTGATGAATCTGGCTGGGAACAAGCGCGTACGCTCTTTTGGCAGTATGCATACGAGCATCCGGGTGCCATGATCTATGTATGGCTACAAAATATGAGTAAAACTATGTTTGGATTGTATGTTACGCAACTGAAAGTATTGCTTGGCTCTATAAAAGGGGGCGATCATTCATTTTTTGCACAAAAAGGATCTTTTATTGAACGTATGGCTGCTTATGTGATGGGTGGTACCAATTTACGAGTGGTACAGTTGCTGGGGTGGTTTGAAGTTTCCTGGAGCGTGATACGATATTTTCTTTTTCTTTTTGGTATCGTAATTTTATGGTGGCGTAAACAGTATGCGCTATTATTTTTTTGTGTGGCTTATATTAGTGTGTGTAGTATCATTACTGGCTTTGATGGGTGTGTGCGCTATCGGTTGCCGTTTGAACCAATTTTGATTATGGTAGCTGCGTGTACGCTCTCATTTTTTCTTTTTGATAACGTTCAAAAAGAAAAAATGATGAGGGGTTGAAACGAGTCTTAATAAAAAGGTATTGGTAGATGAAGCATTATTGGTTACTCAGTATGCTGCTTTTTCTAGCAGTAGGAGAGGTAATGAATGCAACATCGCATGATGTATACTTTGTTATCCTTGCCGGGGGTAATGGTGAACGATTATGGCCGCTTAGCAGACGTTGTAAGCCTAAGCAATTACTTTCTGTTACGAATAAAAAAACATTATTAGAGCAAGCAATTGAGCGCATTGCGCCACTCACCAAAAAAGAAAATATTTGGGTATGTACCACTGCATGGCATGAGCCAAATATTCGCAAATGTATAGGCGATCAAGTTGGCCGCATTATTATTGAACCAAGTTCACGCAACACGGCACCGGCCATCATATTCAGCTGTTTCAAACTCATGGCAGAAAATCCAGGTGCACGCGTTATATTTTTGCCAGCCGATCCGTTTATTCCTGAAAAAGATTACGCAAAGTTTGCTGATTTTATCGAGCATGGCATTGATTTTATTACGCATACTGACGAACTTCTTTTATTTGGGGTACGACCAACCTACCCAGCAACGGGCTATGGCTATATTGAATATGATGATACTTCACGTGAATTTGCGCCTTATAAAGTTAAACAGTTTAAAGAAAAACCAGTTTTGGAACGCGCACAGCACTATATCGATGTGGGCAACATGCTCTGGAATATCTGTATGTTTGGTGGCAAAGTTGCGGTATTTATTGATGAATTTAAACGATGGGCACCAGAGCTATATGGTGGCATGAAACAGTATCTTGAAGGAACAGGTCTATATGAATCAGTACCGAGTGATTCAATAGATTATGCGGTACTTGAAAAAAGTGAACGGGTCTCCGTATTACCGGTTGATTTTTCGTGGTGCGATGTGGGGAACATTCAAGTATTTCTTTCATTACAAGAGCAAGCAATGAAAAAAGAGGACAACGTATTACTGATTAATTCTTCTAACAACATGATATCAGTAAACGATAAATTAGTTGCCTTAGTGGGCGTTGATGATTTGTGTATTGTACAAACCGAAGATGCCTTACTTATTACCAAACGAGATGAAGCAGAAAAAATTAAACAGATTGTCACCATGTTAAAAGCAGGATCATTTGATGAGTATCTCTAATGCACTTACCAAAGTTGCTTTGATTATTGGTATCACCGGGCAAGATGGTGCCTATTTAGCCGAATTTTTATTGAATAAGGGATATGTTGTTCATGGCATTAAGCGCCGCAGTTCGCTGATTAATACGGCACGCATTGATCATTTGTATCAAGACGTGCATGAAGCTGATAAACGATTTTTTTTGCATTATGGCGATCTAACTGATGCAGCCAATACAATTAGTATTGTTCAAAAGGTGCAACCTGATGAGATTTATAATTTAGGCGCACAAAGCCATGTGGCCGTTTCGTTTGAATTGCCTTCATATACGGCACAAGTTGATGGGATCGGCACGTTACATATTTTAGAAGCAATTCATATTTTGGGATTAACCGAAAAAACAAAATTTTATCAAGCATCCACCAGTGAACTATATGGCAAAGTACAAGAAATTCCGCAAACAGAATGCACGCCATTTTATCCGCGCTCACCCTATGCAGTTGCCAAGCAATATGGTTTTTGGATAACTAAAAACTATCGTGAAGCATACGATATGTTTGCCTGTAATGGCATTTTATTCAATCATGAATCGCCACGACGCGGTGAAACATTTGTAACGAGAAAAATTACGCGTGGGGTAGCCGCTATTGTTGCGGGTATACAAGAATGTTTGTATCTCGGTAATTTAGAATCGCAGCGTGATTGGGGATTTGCGGGCGATTATGTTGAGGCTATGTGGCTTATGCTCCAGCAAGAACAGCCAGATGATTTTGTTATCGCCACGGGAGAAACACATTCGGTTCGTGAATTTGTTGAAAAAGCATTTGCTTGTGTCGATATTACGATTAAATGGCGCGGGAGCGGGATTGATGAAGTTGGTTATGATACCGTTACGGGAAACATAGTAGTGCGTATTGATCCGCGCTATTTCCGGCCAACTGAAGTTGATTTGTTGATTGGCGATGCAACAAAAGCACGTATCCAATTGGGCTGGCAGCCACGTATGACTTTTGATGAACTGGTGAAGCTGATGGTGAAAGCAGATATAAATATATTGCCCACCAAACAACAGGATATTCATATTATAGAGAAATGTGTATGAAGAAATTAATACTTCTAAGTTTAAGTATCATCACGATAAGTTCTCTCAATGCAGGATGGACTTCTGAAAAATCAATTGGCATAACGCAATTTGAAAGCGCCCATATTTCTCCTGATGGTAAGCAGATAGTTTATACAGTACGTATTGATGATCTTGAACATAATGAAACACGGTTACACATTACCTGTGCGCTATGCAGTGAATCAGAGTCTGCTTTTCCATTAACGAGTAGTTTATATAAAAGTTGGGGCGCCAAATGGTCTCCCAATGGAGATTGGATCGCATTTCTTTCTGATCGTACGGGAAGTACACAACTTTTTTTAATACGAGTAAATGGCGGAGAAGCAATTCAAATTACTGATGTGCCTGGCAGTGTAGAGATATTTGAATGGGCACCAGATGGGAATACCATTGCATTGGTTATACGTAATACAAGAAAAGAAGAAAATATACGCATAGTAACACCTGAAAAATTTGATCAACGATTATATATAATTGAGGCTAAACCAACAATACAAACACCAGAACCGTTAACCGATGAATCTATTATGGTTATTGGTAATTTTGGGGTGCCTGGTATGCTTGCATGGGCACCTGATAGTAATGAAATCGCTTTTTGTTATTGCATCGGTAAAAATATTGATGATTTTTTTAGACAGAGCAAAATAGGACGCATTACTCTTTCTGGCAAGAGACAACATGCATTCCCAGAATGTGCTCCTTATCAATCAGTACCCGGTTATTCTCCCGATGGTAATTGGATCGCTTTTCTGAAAAGTGATGAAGAAAGTTATTATGATCTAACACGTTATATTATGATGTATGAACGGCAAACAGGACAGGTTAAACAGTTAACAACCTTACCGAACGAAGGACAATTTTTGAATGGCTCTTCATTAGTTGGATGGGCAGCTGATAGCAGTGCGGTTTATATGCTTGAGCCTTCTCGTACACAATTTGCCTTATGGCGTGTGCCAATTGATGGTTCTCCAGCAGTTCGTGTTGATGATCAAACAATGCTTATTACTACCATATCATTACATTCTCAATCAATGTTCAGTTGTGTTGCACAAAATCTTAATACACCACCTGAAGTATATATTTCTTCTCTTGATACGTATGATCTTGTGTGTTGTAGTAATGAAAATAAAGATCTTTTGAATGAATCAGTACCAATTACTGAAAAAATAACATGGCATTCAGTTGATGGTACTGAAATAGAAGGCTTATTGACATATCCGATTGGTTATGAAGAAGAGAAAGCATATCCATTAATTGTACATATACATGGCGGACCAATGTCTTTTTTCTATGAACAATATTTAGGGCTGCCATTTTCTCGTTATCCCGGTGCGATATTTGCCCAAGAAGGGTATTTATTATTGCGTCCAAATATTCGTGGCTCAACTGGCTATGGCAATGAATTTCGCAAGGGATTAACAAACCATTGGGGCAAAAAAGCCTTTGAAGATGTGATGGCTGGCATAGATTATGTCATTGAACAAGGAGTAGCTGATCCACAACGGTTGGGAATCATGGGATGGAGTTACGGAGGTTATTTTACCGCCTGGGCAATTACGCAGACAGATCGATTTAAAGCTGCTGCTATGGGTGCTGGCGTATACGATTTGATAAGTGTGACCAATACGAGTGATATGTTTACAATAGTTAGTAGTTATATGGGTGATGCTCAGCCATGCGAAGCTCTGCAGCGTTATCTTGATTGTTCTCCTATAGCATACGTACATCAAGTTCCTCATATACCATTATTAATTCAACATGGTACGCAAGATGTGCGTGTTCCTATATCGCAAGCATATGAACTCTATTATGCCCTGAAAGCATATGACCACAATCCCTTATTTATAGAATATCTTTATGCAGGCCACCATTTTTCATGTCCTCAAGAATTATTAGATCATTGTCAACGAAATATTAACTTTTTTAACAAGAATCTTTAATTACTTAACTATAAAACAATGTATATTAAGTATTCTGATAGGAATTACTTTTCAAACCAAAAATATATTTCCTCAGGGGAATCAACACGTGAAGATGAAGCAAAACGCAAAAATTTATGTTGCAGGACATACCGGATTAGTTGGTTCAGCATTAGTGCGTGCATTATATGATCAAGGCTATGAAAACATTATTACCCGCTCGAGCCATCAACTTGATTTGCGTAATCAACAGGCCGTGAATGAATTTTTTGCCAAAGAACAACCAGAATTTGTTTTTTTAGCTGCGGCAAAAGTTGGTGGCATTGTGGCAAATAATACGTATCCCGCAGAATTTATCTATGATAATCTTATGATTGAAGCAAACATTATTGAAGCGGCATATCGCTATGGGGTACAAAAACTAGTATTTCTTGGCTCTTCATGCATCTATCCGCGCGATTGTGCGCAACCAATTAAAGAAGAATATTTATTAACCGGTGCACTTGAAGCAACCAATGAACCGTATGCAGTTGCTAAAATTGCGGGTATTACCTTATGCCAATCATATAATCGGCAATATCACACCAATTTTATTTCCTGTATGCCAACCAATTTGTATGGACCGGGCGATAACTTTGATTTGCAAAATTCCCATGTAGTGCCGGCCTTAGTGCGCAAAATGTATGAAGCAAAAATAACTGGTGCTCCAGAAGTTATAGTCTGGGGTTCGGGTAAACCATATCGCGAATTTTTATTTATTGATGATCTTGCCGATACACTTATTTTTTTGATGAATACCTATGAAGGAAATGAGATTGTCAACATTGGAACCGGTACTGATGTAACCATTGCCGAACTTGCGCAGTTGATTAAAGAAGTGGTTGGGTATGAAGGTAATCTTGTGTTTGATACGAGTAAACCAGATGGGACGCCACGCAAATTACTTGATGTAAGCAAGCTCACCCAACTTGGCTGGCAGGCACGCACTGATCTGAAAAAGGGGTTAGAAAAAACTTATGAATGGTATCAGATACATAATATTCATGGCATGTTTGCTGACAAGCAGCATAACCGCGTGGCAACAGATTGAATGTGATAAGTGGTTTGGAAATACTTTTTTACCAACTGAACAAAATCAAGAAGCGCGATTATTAGGAATCGATCAAAACATATTGTTGCAATTATTTCACCGGTTATACGAAAAATATGCACCGCAAGAAAATGAAAGTTACTCGTATCTGCGTATACCCAAAATAATTCACCAAATTTGGATTGGCACCAAAGTTCCCGATGAATTTAAGACCTACATCGAAAGCTGGCAAAAGTTTCATCCTGATTGGGAATATCGCTTGTGGACTCAGGATGATATCCATACGTTTGGTTTTGAGAATATTGAATTGATTCTTCAATCACGCAATGCAGCTCAAATATCTGATATCATGCGCTATGAAATCTTATTACGTTATGGCGGAGTGTACGTTGATATGGATATGCACTGCTTACGTGCACTTGATGAATTGCATTACTTCTTTGATTTTTATGTTGGTATACAGCCACTCGATTGTGGTTCATTGCAATTGGGTATCGGTATTATTGGTTCAAAACCGAATCATCCAATAGTGCGTGCTTGCATTGATGCCATTCAAGAGAATTGGCATAATAAAACGTACAACAATTTGATTACGGTTATTACTGGTCCAATTAATTGTACCAAAATGTTTTTTATGCATGCTGGTATTAGTGGGAACCGAGACATTGCGTTGCCGCCGCTCTATTTTTATCCACTTGGTTCTCAGGAAGATCAAAAAGATATCCAAACATGGTTTAATCAGGGATCGTATGCGGTTCATTATTGGGCAAAGAGTTGGTTATACCCCTCATTTAGACGTCCTGAGTTTCGCAATATTTAGCTGAAAAAAGGAAAAAGAAAAATGCTTAAAAACGTAAATATTCTATTGATTTTGAGCAGTATATTTGTAGGAAGCTGTTTAAGTACCTATGATCATGAAAAGATTTTTACCGGCATTTATACTCATGCAGTATGGGGAAGAAATAAAGACGGCGTAGGTTTTTCTGGCCTTGGATCAGAATATGAAGAAACAGTTGAATATCGCTCTTTTTTGCAACAGTTTTTGAAAGAAAAAAATATCAAAAGTGTAGTTGATATTGGCTGCGGTGATTGGGAATTTTCTCAATATATCGATTGGAGCGGTATCCATTATATTGGCTATGATATTGTTGAATGGGTCATACAAAAAAATATACAACAATTTGTACGGCCCGGTATTTCATTTATTTATGCAAATTTTTTAAATATTGAATTACCGGAAGCTGATTTATTGCTCTGCAAACATGTATTACAGCATCTTTCTAATGAAGACATTTTCAAATTAATTCCACAATTGAGAAAGTATAAATATTGTTTGATTACCAATGAAACCGATCCACGGATATTAACTTCATTGAACTATGATAATCAACCAGATCATCGTGCGCGTCGGCTTGATCTTACGCGATCGCCTTTTAATCTGAGCGGTATAAAAGTGCTGAATTATAGAACAAAAAAATGGTCAGGTATGCATCAAGTAGTGCTTATTGAGAATTAAAATATTTTCACTATTTTGTTTTTATCCCAAAGAATGCGGCCTACCAATTGTTGCAAATGTAAAATCATGTTCATGCAATGCTTTACCGTCAAGCATATTACGTGCATCAACAATGATCTTGCCCCGGAGTGTAACAGCAAGCCGTGAAAGATCAAGCTTCGCAAATTCAGGCCATTCCGTAATAATGAGGAGCGCATCTGCATCCTGTGCTGCTTCATATGCTGAATCAAAATAGGTAATGTCAGGATACTCTTTGGCAAAATTTTCTGCTGCTTGCGGATCATATGCCTGAATGATAGCGCCTTCTTGTTTGAGCAGTTTAATTGTTGTGAGCGCCGGTGAATAGCGAATATCATCGGTGTTTGCTTTAAACGCAAGGCCAAGCACGGCTACTGTTTTCCCTTCAAGAGAATCAGGTATGAGTTCTTTCAATTTAACGACCGGCACTTTTTTTTGTTCTTCATTGGTAACTTTGCCGCCGGCAATCGTGTATAATGAAACATCATGTTTCTCAGCGGTATACAGTAATGCTTCGGTGTCTTTAGGAAAACATGAACCGCCATAACCGGGGCCCGGATTGAGGAATTTTGGACTAATGCGGCTATCAGTTCCCATGCCATGAGTAACCGCATAAATGTCAGCACCAGTTTTATCACATAAGTTAGCTAGTTCGTTTACAAAACTTAATTTTGTAGCCAAAAAGCCATTGCAGGCATATTTAATTGTTTCAGCAGAGGCTACATCAGTTTCTTGTAATGCTGCTCCTTTTTTAATTGGCTGATCATAGATAGAGCGCATAATCATGCGTGCATCATCTGAATGAGTGCCAATAACAATGCGTTCAGGATTAAGAAAATCTTTGATAGCAGATCCTTCGCGCAGAAACTCAGGATTTGAAACCCAATCGAATAAGGAACTATCAACGCCTTCTTCATTGAGCAGGCAGCTCATTTCGTTACCAGTTCCAATAGGCACCGTACTTTTCATCACAATAGTTTTTTTCCTATCACCAATATTTGTTGCAATACTTTTCATAACACTTTTTACATACGTGAGATTTGCTTGCCCATCATCACTCATGGGTGTACCTACGGCAACATAAAGCACTGCAGCTTGAGCAATGGCATTATCAACATCATTGGTAAAAGTTAATCGCTTTTTATTTTTTTTAATGAGTCTTTCAAGACCTGGTTCATAAATTGGTATCTCGCCCTTATTGAGCTGTTCAATTTTTTTAGAATCAATATCAGCACATATAACCTGTGTATTGCCAAATTCAGCAAGCCCAACACCACTTACCAGGCCAACATACCCAGTTCCGATTACCGTAATAGGATCATCGATACCTGTGTACGTAGAAGTAACGGTAAGTAATGAAACAATGAAAAAAGCACGAATAACAGAATACTTCATATCTCTTTCCTCTCCCCCTAACGGATTAATTAGCCTATTTTACCATCTCTGTTGTACACAAATAAATATTTTAGTTAATGCGGGCGATTCCCGTTTGTTCGATACCTGCGCTATCAAGGTGTTCTTTTAAAAAGAGTCGGAAATCCCAATCGGTTTTTGCAAATCCTTCGGTGTGTGTCCAAACTCTGAGTTGGAGATTCACTGAGATATAGGTGACATCATTAAGAAATACTAAAGGAGCAGGATCGGAAAGAACGCGATCGAATTTTTGCGCAATCGTATTGAGTTTCTGCATAGTCTGCGCAATATCTTGTTTACTTGTAATGCGAATTTTGTAGTCGAGACGCTTTTTGGAAAAGTAGGTGGTATTGATTAACGTGGTTTTAATAATCGCTTCATTAGGAATGCGTACGAGACGGCCATCAAAGGTGCGCAAACGAATGGCAAATAATTCAATGGTTTCAACTGTGCCGGTCATGCCCTGATAGGTGATAATATCACCTATGGTAAATGAACGTTCAAGTACCAAGAAGATACCACTAATAATATTAGATACGCTTGTTTGTGCCGCAAAACCTATTGCCAATCCAACAATACCAGCAGCACCCAGCAATGCTGAAAGCCTAAATCCTAATTCGTTGAGAATATTGGTCAGCAAGAAAATGAGCAGCGTATAAAAGAATGCTTTGCCAATAATGATACTGACATGTTTACTTACTTTCCGTTGTACGGCTTTTTGAATCATGTTTGAAATGACCCAAATAAGGGGAAAGCCGATAAGGGCCGTTAATCCAACCCGAATAAGATTGCTCCAATCCTGTATGTATTCCATCATATGTTCTATTCCTTATAATAGTTATATTTTCAAGATAGCATGAACACATTTTGGTGCAACTGATCTTCAAGAAGTATCCATTGCATTTAGTGCATAATTGGATAAAGTGTGGGGATAAAATAAATGTAAAAATGTTGAGAGAAAAAAGGAATAGTATGAAACGTATTCTCATGGTTATGATAAGTATGTATCCGCTGGTTCTATATTCATATAATCCATTTGATACGTGGCATTATGTTGATTTTGATACCTCTATGCGGGCAGAGCAATGGCTGAATGCGCAAGTGGTTTATCAAACGCAGAAAGTATTTAATATGCCTGGTATGCAGGTCTATAATTTTTTTAAAGAGCTGTATGAGAAAAATAATCCTACAAATCGTGCACCGCAATCAACATTAAAAATTCCTAAAATAATTCATCAAATTTGGCTCGGTTCACCAGTTCCTGAGATATTTAAACCGCTAATGAAAGGCTGGCAAGAATTGCACCCCGATTGGGAATATAAATTATGGACCGATGAAAATGTGCATGAAGTTACGCTCTATAATCAAGCATTTTATGATGCAACTGATAATTATGGGGTCAAATCAGATATTCTTAAATGGGAACTCATTTATCAGTTTGGTGGAGTGTACATAGATGTCGATTTTGAAGCATTGCAACCATTAGATATGTTTCATTATCTTTATGACTTTTATACTGGTATCCAACCGCTTGATGCCTGGTTTGTGCAGTTGGGGGCTGCATTATTTGGCGGTGTACCAGGCCATCCTATTTTAAAACATTGTATCGAAACGGTAAAAGATGATTGGCATTTCAAAGGAGCGCCCACTAAAACTGGCCCGGTGCATTTTACCAAATCATTTTTGCACGTTGCCGGCACAAGTGATTTGATTGATATTGCATTCCCGGCAAGCTACTTTTATCCACTTGGCTGCCGTGAAGAGCCTCCCTATGAGTATAAAAAATGGTTCTATGAAGGAGCCTATGCAATCCATCATTGGTCTAAAAGTTGGATGCCGCGGCACTATCGGCCACGGCAATTTAGAGATCTTGGCAATGATGCTTCAACTAAGAGTTGGAATGATTAATTATTGTAAAAATTCTAGTGCCTGAGTAATTACCGGCTCCCAGTTACCAGGTTTGGTTTGGCGTACTAATTGCATAGTGGGATACCAGGGTGAGGCGACCCTATTGCTCATCCAACGAGGATCAGCATTATAAGGTAAAAGAGTGATAGTAGTGGTGCCCAAGGCACCTGCTACATGAGCAACTGAAGTATCTACGGAGATTATTAGGTTGAGGTTTTTCATTAGTGCAGCTGTATCCATAAATGCCCCATTATTTGTATCCAGATCACTAAAAATAGTTACATTATATTTGGTAAGAAGTTTTTTCTCTTCTGAGGTTATATCTTTTTGTAGGCAATATATATCACCGGAAATACTGCTTAATAATTGTTCAAGAGCTTCTTTATTAAGGGAACGTTTTTGATGTGCTAATTTATGTGCATCGCCGCCAGCGCGCCAACAAATTCCTATTTTTTTATGATTACTTTTGTCAACTTTTTCTGCCCATTGTGTAATTAATGATTTATCGGCAAAGATATACGGTTTATTCGGGACGGTTTCGCGTGTTATGCCAATATAATGGGGAATACTTTGCAATGAAGTGCGATAGTCATATACGGGCATTGGCATAGTAGTTGGCGAGACTTCATCAATATAAGAGCATAATTTGAGTAAGGGAGTGAGTGCCGGATTGGCTTGTACAATAATGTAAGCGCCTTGATCTTTCATTGTTTGAGCAAAGCGTAGATATTGGAGAATATCTCCTAAGCCATTTTCTCCCATTAAAAGTAACTTTTTACCCTTAATATCTTGCCCAGTCCATTTATCCGCTAAGTTTTTCATATTTGAGATATGCCAGCGCCATTCATATTCTTGATAACCCTGGACATAATCACCTGTTGCTAAACAGGCGCCTGCATAGGCAATATGGTTAATCGAATCATTTGGTTCTAACTCAATTGCATGTTGATAATGAGCAATTGCTTGATCGAACATATTGTGTTGTTCATACGTGTGGCCAATATTAGTATGTACTAATGCCCTATTGTTATTAACGAGTAATTGTTTAAGTAACTGATGTGCTCGTTCATGAGCCCCCATCCATAAAAGTGTATCGGCTATTTGTAGAAAAGTGCCTAATGAGGTTTTACCATGCTGTACGTTATGTTGCAGATGGGCAATTGCTTGTTGATAATCAGTATCTGTATGTTTATTAGTGCACAAGCGAGCGAGCATAATGCGTGCCTGTTCATGCAATGGTTCGTGATGGAGTGTGTTGGCAAAAGCAATCTCTGCTTGATTAAAATACCCTAAATTAAATAAGCACATACCGGTATTATGTAATGCTGGAACTAATTGCGGTTCTTGCTTGAGGATAGCGGTAAAATAGCCAAGTGCTTGATCATATTTTTTTTCATTGATTAATGAGATACCGGTATCAAATAATTGTTGCGTGTGATCAGCAGCCAAGAGCTCGATATTTTCGATAGGATCAGTACTGATGAAATAATCAGATAAAAATATGCGATAGGCAAATAGAGTACATAACAGAGTTGGTATGCCGATGAATGCAAGTTTCGTTATTGAGAGTTTTTGATTCATTACCATTATCCTCTTTTGTTGATCTGTGGTATATACGTAACACTTTACTGTGAAGAAGGTGCGCGTCAAATATTTTATTTACTTACCGTGAGAAGAAAAAAATGAGAAGTTTATTCTTTTTATCTCTTATTTCAACTCAGCTTGTTGCACAATATGTTGATTTTGATACGTCTATGCAGGTGAGCCGTTATACAACAAAAATCAATACGGCTGCAAAAAATCGGGTGCTTACCTTTTTTAAAACACAGTATCAATTACACAACATAGGCAATACACCAGAAGGGGTATTGCATATTCCAAAACTTCTTCATTTTATTTGGTTTGGGGGGAATGTACCGCAAGAATATGCACGCTATCAAGTTAGTTGGTATATGCATCATTCGCAATGGCCAGTGATATGGTGGGTTGATATGCCTGAACAATTTCCTGATGCACCGGTTGCCCATTCATGGGAAGAGGTTACCCATTTACTTGAATCAGGTGAACAATTTATTGTGGTTGATGTAGATGATCTTTCATTTGAAGAACGGCCATTTTTTGAGCTTGCAATGAACCATGCTGAACGTTCAGATATTTTGCGTTATCGTATTTTATATGAACTGGGTGGCGTATACCTCGATACTGATTTTGAATGTGTGAAACCGCTTGATACGTTGCATTATCGCTTTGATTTCTATATTGGGATACAACCACTTGATACTATTACCGTGCAATTAGGGACCGGTTTAATTGCTGCAATACCAAAGCATCCTATTTTAAAACATACGCTTGAAACATTAGCGCAGGATCAACAGTATCAGCAGATTGTATTAAAAACTGGTCCCATTCATTTTACGAAATCCTTTATTGCTGTAGCCAATAAATATGACACTGTTGATTGCGCATTGCCGGCAAGTTATTTTTATCCCTGTGGCTATAATGAACAAGAGCAACCATGTATAGAGTTACTCAAACCAGAATCATTTGCCATACACTGGTGGATGGGAAGCTGGCTTAAGCCAGAAGCATTCGTAAAGGAATTGAGATGATTAAAAAGTTTTTTGTATGGGTAGTTATGAGTAGTTCAATTTGTGCGATGGAAGGTGAAATAGCGCCAATAAAAGATGCATCAAATAATCTTATGAAAGAAGTAAGAAGGCTTGTTCATGGTGAACGCGAAGAACGAATAGCTGCAGGAACGCAGATAAAAAAATTGATTAAAGAGGGTGTAGATATTAATCAATGTGATAAGACCCGCGAATATCCTCTTTGGTATGCGATACAATATAATGATGAGAACACTATGAAATTTCTTATTGCACTTAAAGCTGATGTTAATCCAGAATATGAACTTTCTCCCTTACTGTGTGCTGCAGAGCAGAGAAATCCATTATTTACTGATATATTACTTCGTAATGGTGCTGATGTTACTCATAAATGGAAGTATATGCATTATACAACAGCGCTTCAGGTTGCATTACAAAGAATTGATTTTGAATGTAACATGAGTAACGGAGATATCACTTCAACGAAACAAAAAGTACAATGGTTGATTGAGAAAGATTCTGATGTGAATGTCAAATCAGGGCATCCTTATAATAAAACATGTATTCAATATGCAATTGAAGGTCATCATGCTGAATTTGTAACGATGCTTCTCAATGCTGGCGCTAAATTTACCACTGAAGATATTGAATCTTTGGAAATACATATAGCTACCTGTCGAAATAACAACTATTATGTAACATGTGATATTAAATCTCTTGCGCATTTGATACCAGAAAAACCAAAAAAAGAACCAAAAGAAGAAATTGCACCAACTGAGTCTACAAGTTTGTGCTTCCTCTATTGATTTATTGAAAAGGAAATCATGCTTCGTGAATTATTCATAGTATTAGCTTTCTGTTTTTCTTTTTCATCGAATGCGATGGAAGTTGTTATGAAGGAGCCAGAAGAAGATGATTCTGATCAGTATATGCAGGTTGATACGCCAGGAAATGTTATCATGAGTCATGTGCGTGCTATGATCGGCTTAAATGATGAGGGAAAGATTTTGATGGCCGGTTGTGCTCTCTATAAATTGATTAAAGAAGGGGGCGCTGATATTAATCAATGTGATACGCATGATGAGTATCCATTAGGCTTAATGGCTCGATATGGCAATGCTGAAATGATTGATGCATTTATTAAACTCGGTGCTGATGTCAATCCAGCATATTCGTATACGCCATTAATGTATGCAGCAAGTAATACTGATCCTACTGTTATGAAAACGTTACTTGATAATAAAGCTGATGTTAGCCGTACATGTCCTGATAAGCATGATAAAACGCCACTTCTTCTTGCTCTTGAACAAACGAGTTATGAATATTTGATGGGATATGAGCAAGCAAATAAAGAAAAGGTACAATTGTTGATTGATGCCAAATCAGATGTGCAAGCGCAAGCATCGTATCCTAATTGTTATACCTGTATTCAATATACGATTGATGGGCATGCGGCAGACTTATTGTCTTTGCTTTTGGAGAGTGGAGCAGAAATGACCGATGAAAACACATTAATTTTGAAAAAACATATAAGAGAGTGCAACGAATTAGAATGTGCTATTTCTTCTTTTTCATGGATACTCGAAGATCTAGAAGTGGATGAGTTGGCAGGAGAAATTGAACGCATTATAATTTAATGACATAAAAAAAGAGGGCCATATAAGACCCTCATCATTATTTACTCGCTAACTTCAACACCATTGCCATTCGTGTTGAGTGAGATACTTAAGAATGGAACATCCATGAAATCTTCTGGTAACATATCATATGAATCAAGCAAGTAATAAGTTAGACTTGCAAGAATAGCGCTTCCCATAATGGTACCACCAAGAAGGGCGATCAATTTATGCTCTTTTAAATAATCACGTGCAAAATATAAAGAAGATGCACTCAAAGCAGTGCAAAATGGATGATCGTGTAATGTATTTAAGACGCTTCCAGCAACATTGCGAGTATGCATTTTTGCGCAACCATACGCATTTTCAACACCGCGACGCACAATATTTTTTTCTTGTGCATGCAATGCAAAAGAAGTAGCTAAAAGTGATGCTACTAAAATAATTCCTCTCATGTCTTTCTCCTTTAATAGAGGTTATTCAATGCATTGATTGTAGAATCTCATTATCAATAGTTTTCAAGCAAGAGTTAATAAAATTAATTAGGTTTAATAATCCATTTCTAATAATGTATTTTGAAGTCTTTCATTGGTTACTTCACAAATTTTTTCCCACGTTGAATTTTTATAAAGTTCTGGAATTTGACCTTTTATAGCAGATAAATGTGTTGAGTTAAATGATGGTTTTGATTCATTTTCAATTTTTTCTTGTAAAATAAACCAAGCAGATTCAATTAACTCATTAAGGGTAGAAGGATATTGAGTTTTTACTACAATTTGCGCGGCACTTTTTTCTGCTTTAGTTGTATTCTTTTTATTTTTTACGACAATTGGGTGTGGGGCTGGGTGAGAACCGCCAAAGAATGATTTTTTAGGAACAAATTCACTTAATATTTCCAAAGCATTGACGCTTTGATGATCATCATCAAGCGCAATAATAACTTTATCTTTTCTTTCTTTATCAGCTTTATTCTGTGCAGCTTTTGCTATAATGCCAGGGAGTTTGGTTTCATAATGAATTTCTTCAGGCTTTTTTTCAGTGGTATACGATATTGTTGAAGCGCTGATTTCTAAGGCGATTTGCTTAGCAAGTGTTTTAAGGTCTGGGGTAAAGTTACTCTCAAGCAAGACAAGATGATATGGCTTTGTTTTATCTTTCCATCTTTCATGATTTTTCCAGTATTTAATGATTCGTTTGTAATTTGATGAGAATTTTTGTGTTTCTAATTTTTTATTCCAATTATGATAATCTAATTGCCATTCTGGGATCCTTTCCTCTTCTTCATTTTCAGAATATCGATGATTCGATTGAGTAGGATGCCATTTTTCTTCCATACCATTCAAAGACGTTATCAAGAATGGTAATAGCAGTAATAGATGATGTGCTTTCATAATACGCTCCTTATATGAAAGAGAAAAAATTTTTTCGATTGAAAAAAGAGATGGGGAATGATTGGAAAAAAATGTGTGAAAAGTAGCTTTTTCATTACAAAAATCCCCTTTAAGTTAAAGCCAACATAGCATGCTTAAAGGGGATGTCAACTAACTATTTTTATTTATTGTTTTTATTACATTTGCGCAATAAATAATTCAGTTGAAATGAGGAGCATCATTAGGATGCGTGTTTTACTCGTTGTGCCTGTCTGCGTAGAAGCTGGCATTCTACTTGCTTTTTTGTATTATTTGCATCATAGCAATCAGATGTTGAAAAATGCCTTCTTACTTTTTTGCTAAATTTAAGCATGGTACCAAGATTATCTTTTTGCTTATCGAGCCATACGCGTTTAGCATATTGTTTTTGGGTTGGTCTAAATTTAAGATCTATGTCTGTATATGTTGATTTGCCATTTACTAAGATAACTGGCACTTTTCCTTGTTTTTCGCAATATCTTTTAAATGTGAGCATGCGTGCTGCTTGTTTTGATCGGGTTCCATATAATCTTTTTGTATCCAGTTGTTGAGCTTCTTTTTGATTTACCGTAATTGTGATGAATGATGCATGATCATGGCGTGCTGTTTTTCTATTTTGTTTTCTTTGTTTACGTGAGTTAAGACTTGCATCAACAGTTGGGCACTGTAATTGAGTTGCTGCTAATTTACTAAGAATTTTTACATCTTCTTCCCAGAGATTTTTATCTTTGCTTGTTACACTGATAATTTGTGGGAGTTCAAATGGAGCCACTATTCCTTTATTTTGTCCTTCTAAACTAGTAAGAATATGCTTAAATTTTTTAGTTTCGGCATGATCTTCTTTGCCCTTTTTGTAGAAATGATTTAGTTGAATCTGAAGTTCATTAGAATATTTTGTGCATACAGGTGCGGGTGGTGCTGATGGTGTTGGATCTACCTTAATTTTGCTTGCAAGATATGCTGGATAAACGGATACTATAGGAACCTCACTATACTTTGCTTTTGTGCTGAGTAGCGGTTCTTTTACATCAATTGCTTTTTTTGTATGACCGGGAAACGTTTGGGTAACCAAAAACACTGCACACGCAGCAATAAGAATTTTTTTCACGAATACACTCCTTTTGTAAAGACGTGGACAAGAATTCTTACAGAGCGAAACTAGAAAATTCCAGCTTCGGTGTCAAATATAAAAGTTTTTTACTATAAGGTTGCTTTAGTCAATGCATAAATAATGAATCTATTTTTACTTACTTACCTCATTAATCACTTGAGCTATTATTTCATTTATTCTTTTATGAGAGGTTGTTTTATTTTTTGAATCTTTTGGGAATGCTTTTTGGTGTATGAGTTGGTATATATTTTCATTAAATGGGATGTATTCTTCTTTTCTTTGAATAAGATACCATACTCTTTGTGCATATGATTTAATATTTTTATATTGTTTATTCAGATTGATTTTTCTATCGCAAAATGATTTATGTGATGAATATTTTGCATTATAAAAGTAAACCAGATAGGTTGGCTCTTCTCTTGCTAGTATTAAACTAAGGGGCCAACATGAACATCCTTCAAATCCTTTTCTTTTTTTTCTGATTGTTTGATTAATACGCCTACAATCTTCATTATCAATAGTATAAGGAATATGTCTGGTTTCTATTTTGATATGCGAGTTTTCAATGCTATCACAAAACATTTGTGCAAGGGTTTTAACATCTTGTGCGAATAGTGATTTAACACATATTTTATGAGGTAAATTTTCCTCATGTAATGTACTGGTTGTAGGATTATAAGTATTCCAGAAGGTAACGATGTCATCAAAACTAGCAGGAAGCTTAATTGAATCTTCTTCTCTCATTCCCTGGGAAACTCTTTGATAACTGCCTTCCATAGGAAAAGCTGACGTGTTTATTGAGAGAGCAAGGAGTAAGAACTTCTTCATACTCTTCCTATTTTGAAACTTTATTATTTTGGCCTGGATAATAGAATGGACGCTAGGCGATGTCAATAAAAAAGGAGCCTATATATGGTAAGGTATTTTCATCTACTGTTATTAATTATATGTAGTATAATACAGGCAGAAGCAGAAAAACCAATCGTGATTGTTATCCCTTCATATAACAATATTCAATACTATCAACAAAATCTTACTTCTATTATTGCGCAGAAGTATACCAATTGGCGCATTATATATATCGATGATTGTTCATCTGATGGCACGGGCGATGCGGTTGCAGATTTTGTGAGTCGTAATAATTTGCACGATAATATAACAGTAATACGTAATGCTCAGCGGCGCGGTGCACTTTATAATCATTATTACGCAATTCATAGGTGTGAAGATCATGAGATTATGGTGCATCTAGATGGCGATGATTGGTTTGCGCATGATCAGGTATTGCAAACTATTAATGCAGCATATCAAGATCCCAATGTATGGCTTACGTATGGCCAATATGTTGAATATCCTTCTGGTAAAAAAGGGGTAAGTGAACCATTACCGGAGGCCGTTATCACCTGCAATGGCTATCGCGAATATAAATGGGTAACTTCCGCACCACGCACCTTTTATGCTGGACTTGCTAAACGCATACAGCTGAAAGATTTACTATATGAAGGAGATTTTTTTCAGGTTGCAGCTGATTTAGCACTTATGTTTCCCATCCTCGAAATGGCTGATGGCCATATCAGTTATATTGATGAGATACTCTATGTCTATAATTGTGATACGCCTTACAATGATTTTAAACAACGGGTGCAACAGCAACTGCATACCGAAAATGTTATTCGGGCACGTACAAAATATGAACCAGTTGTATCCTATCTTCAACCAAAAAAAGAATATACGGTAGCAATTATTGAACTCTCCGATGAGAATGTTGCGTATTTAGCTGATGAGCTGCAATGGCTTGAAGCAACACACATACTTTTATTACATAACAGTTGTTTACTTGAATCGGTTGATCTGCAGTGGTGTGTTGTACAATTAGAGCGAACTGGTGCCCTTGGTTTTTATTTCAATATTGATAAGACACCTTCATATCTTACAGGTTTATGTGACGTGCAGCTTGGATCATTTATTGATCTTGGTATTCTTTACGCATGGCAATTTCATAAGGCATCTGGTTTAATGCACAAACCATATCAATCTGATGGGGTATTATATCGAAAAGATGATTTGATAAAAGTACTGCAACAAATTCAGATAAAAACAGTTGCAGAAATGCAACAGATATTATGGTATATACCAAGTGCATCAGATGCAATAGGATTGTGTTACAAAGGATAAAAAATGAAAAGAGTAGTAGGGCTTGTAATAGGTATATCAACAGCATTAATTGCGTTAGAACCAGCATCTCATCCATTAAAAATATTAATGGTTGCTGATAAATTTCCCGTAACAACGCGTCCTTTTATTAATAATCAAGTTCACTTTTTATCCGCACGTGGCCATGAAATTGCCTTTATCACCCGCAACAGAACACCGGAATATGAACGTATTGTACCAGGCGATACGAGCACGTTTACTTGCGAAATATATCGGACTGATTTACCTGAAGATAAGCAGGGTTACTTTGATATTATCTGTTATCAGTTTGGCGATGTGGCTAATCGAAATTTAGATCTATTGCAGGCACTTACTCTCAATGGAAAATCAATAGTTATTTTCCGTGGTGCTGATGTAAGTAGTTATGTTAAAGGGAAAGAAACCTATGCTCATTTATTAGATACGATTAACTTTTGTTTGCCCTGTTGTGAATCGTTTCGCCGCATATTATTAGATCTCGGTTGCGATCCAGTAAAAACTGGGGTTGTGCATTCTACAATCAATTGTGATAATTTTCCCTATCGGGAACCAACAAAACCAAAAGATATCATTCGCATCATTACTACAGCGCGCTTAGTTGAGAAAAAAGGATTGCACTATAGCATAGAAGCAGTTGCAGAATTAATTAAAAAAGGCTATTTACTTGAATATTGGATTGTTGGATGGGGGCCACTCAAACAAACAATTGAACAACAGATAATAGATTTAGGCATGCAAGAGCATATAAAACTATTGGGTGTGGTGCCAAATCAACAGTTAGCTAATGTATTACACGAATGCCATATCTTTGTATTAGCCGCTATTGTGGCCAAAAATGGCAATATAGATGGTATTCCGAATGCACTCAAAGAAGCAATGGCATGTGGCCTTCCCGTGATTAGTACGAACGTGAGTGGTATTCCAGAATTAGTTGAAGATGGCATTTCTGGTTTTCTTGTTGAGCAGAAAAATGTAGCACAGTTAATTGAAAAACTTGAATATCTTATTACGCATCCTGAGAAATGGAATGTTATGGGATACGCAGGAAGAGAGAAAGTGCTGCGAGAACATCATTGGACGACTGAGAATTATAAATTGGAAGATTGTTTTTATCGATTATTGGGGATACCCACTTAAATTGAGTGTTGTTTTTGTAAAAGCGAATATAGTACGGTAAAAGCAATAGATTAATTTCTTAGGGGGATTTGTAATGAGACGTATACCAAAAAAATGGTTATTTCTTGTAGTGCTCTTGATCTCACTTACAGTTCATGGCGAGAAAAAAAAGTTTGTTATTCTAACTGCATCATATAACAATGAACAGTGGTTACACAAAAATCTTGATTCAATTTTTGGCCAAAAATATGATTCAAGTTATTGGCGCGTTATATATATTAATGATTGTTCATCAGATAACACTGGACAGTTGGTAGAAGAGTATGTTGCGCAGCATGGATATCATGATCAAATTACGATCATACAGAATGAGAAACGGCGTCGTCATTTAGCAAATCAATATGATGCGATTCATCATTTATGTAAAAGCAATGAAATTATTGTAATTTGTGACGGAGATGATTGGTTTGCGCACCCATTTGTTTTGCATTATCTCAATGAAATATATCAAGACGCTGACGTGTGGTTAACGTGGGGCCAATTTTGGTATTGGCACCGTGATCGCCTTGGGTGTAGTAGAAAAATTCCTCAGCATATATTGCAAGAAAATCGGGTACGTGAGCATCGTCCATGGGTAACTTCTCATTTACGCACTTTTTATGCTGGTCTTTTTAAACAGATAAAATTTGAAGATTTATTATATGAAGGGCAATTTTTCCCGATGTGCGCCGATACCGCAACGATGATGCCCATGATTGAGATGGCCGGTACACGCATCAAATTTATACCTGATATTTTATATATCTACAACGATGTAAATAGCTTGAGTTTTTATCATAATCATGCTGAAAAACAACGTAAATTAGAAAATATAATTAGAAGCAGGCAGCGCTATCAGCCATTATCATACGCGGTTTTTTTTTAGATAATTAAAAGAGGGGCCTATGAAACGTATTATTGAGTTTATAGTTTTTATTCTTTTAGTAGGTATAAGTTTACCCATATATGCAAAAATTGCAGAAAAGCCGCTAGTTGTTCTCATTCCTTCGTATAACAATAAAGAATGGTATAAAAAAAATCTTGATACTGTTTATTTTCAAAATTATGAAAACTATCGCGTAATTTATATTGATGATTGTTCGCCTGATGGGACGGGCGATTTGGTTGAAAAATATGTCAAACAAGTTGGGCAGGAACATCGCACCATAGTGATCAAAAATAAACAACGAGTGCGTGCCCTTGCCAATTTATATCGCGGCATGCAGTTATGTCATGATGATGAGATTGTTATGACGTATGATGGTGATGATTGGTTTGCACATAATGAGGTATTCAATCTCATTAATGAAATCTATCAAGATGAACAGATTTGGATTACCTATGGCTCATTTAAAAATTGGCCAACGGGTGAAAAAGGGGTCAGCAAACCGGTAACTGAAGAGATGATTGTCAATCGCTGGTATCGCAAAAAATGGTGGTACCCTGGGCAATTGCGCACCTATTATGGATGGTTATTTAAACAGATTAAACTCGAAGATCTTATTTTTGAAGGGCCTTATTTCAGAGGTAATTTTTTTCCGGCAAACTATGATTTAGCGATTTATTATCCGATGATGGAAATGGCTGGCAGACATTTTAAATATATTGATGAAGCAATTTATGTGCGTAATGTGCAAACGCCTTTGAATGATTTTAAAGTAAATAAAGAAGTGCAGGTATTGGGCAGCCATATCTTGCGCCATAAAAAACCGTATGAAAATTTGCAAGGACCAACTTCGGGCTATTTTGATCATTTACACGATGCCTGCGCCGATATTATTTTATTTTCAGCTAATCGGCCAGAACAATTGAAAGCAACGTTGATATCATTTAGCGATTTTCTTCTTGATGTTGGTCAAGTAACGGTAGTATATCAAGCGCGTAATGAACAGATACAAGAAGAGTATAAAAAGCTCAGTTCATTGTTTGATTCGGCGATCTTTGCCGAACATCCATTTGGCAGTTCAGTTTCATTGCAAAAATTAGTGCTTACGGCATTGCGCGATGCGCCTGCTGAACACGTCTTGTTTGCAACCGATGGCATAATAGCACACAGCTTTGTTGATTTAAATCGTTGTATTAATCTATTGGAACGAACATTTGCCTATGGATTCTATTTAGCATTTGGCGATACGAGTCAGTATTCATATTACACCGGGCATTCGCAAGCACTTCCACCACGCGTGATATTAGAATCAGATGTTGCTGCGTGGGTATTTGGGTATGGCCAACGTGATTGGCGAGAATATCACAACATGGCCATGACGCTCTATCGTAAACAAGATGTTTTTGAGCAATTCCAGCAGATGACATTTAATTCACCTGAAGATCTTTTCAATCAATGGCGCGCAATTGAGGTGAATTTGGAAAAAGTAGGCTTATGTTTTGATGTGCCAAAAGTTGGTTATCAGCAATGGAGTATGCCGATTTATTGACGTGCATTATAGTTGACTTTGCCGCAAAATAAGCTACGTTTTACTACGTCTTTATACAGAAAATCAGTATGAAAGGACGGAGTAATGATCTCTTTTCGATGGTGGGGACTGTTAGTAGTCAGTATCACATTAGTGAGTGGTTCATGGTGGTATTTTACTTCTTTTAATGAAAATGACCATTCAGTTGAAAAGTCGATGGTGGTTATTATTCCTTCATATAACAATGAATCATATTGCGAAAAAAATCTTACTTCGGTTTTTTCGCAGCAGTATGAAAATTATCGGGTGATTTATATTGATGATTGTTCTACCGATGGCATGTATGAAAAAGTACGTCATGTTATCGATGAGGCAGGGAAATGGGATCGCGTTACCTTAATCCGCAACGAAGAACGAATGGGAGCAATGGCTAATTGGTATCGTGCGGTGCATCTATGTAAAGACAATGAAGTGGTGGTTAATCTTGATGGCGATGATTGGCTGGCACGGCCAGACGTATTGAACATTGTCAATGAAGCATATCAAGATTCACATATATGGATGACGTATGGGCAATTCATGTTTTATCCATCAGAAAAAATTGGCTTCTGCCAAGCATTCCCAGATTTTGTGGTAAAAAATAATATGTATCGTCGGTGCCAGTGGGTAAGCTCTCATTTACGCACCTTCTATGCTGGATTATTTAAAAAAATAAAAAAAGAAGACTTTATGCATGAAGGGAAATTCTTCCCAGTAACCTGCGATCAAGCGATGATGTTTCCACTCCTTGAAATGGCGGGCGAACATGTAAAATTTATTCCCGAAGTATTGTATATCTATAATCGAGAAAATCCATTGAATGACGGTAAAATAGATGAATACTTTGTTTCCTATATTGAACATGTGATTCGATTCAGACGGCCCTACCAACCGCTTGAATCATTATCTTGTGCATAATTAAAAAGGAGTAGGCATGAAGCGTTTGTTAACAGTTCTATTAGCTTTTTTGTGTATTGGCAGTACATACGGAGCTGTTCCCAATTATCAACCTGATGAATATCAACGCAAAATTATTGTGGTGATTCCTTCGTATAATAATTATGAATGGTGTGTCCCTAATTTAATTTCGTTGTTTGTGCAGGAATATGATAACTATGAAATTTTAATTATTGATGATTGCTCAACTGATGGTACCTATGAGCGCATGCAACAATTAGTTGAAGATTATGGACAACGGCATCGGACCACCATTATGCGTAATGAAAAACGTATGGGTGCAATGGCAAACTGGTATAAAGCAATACATATGTGTCCTGATGACGCCATTATTTTCCAGTTAGATGGTGATGATTGGCTTGCTACTATTTATGCACTCAGACGTATTAATCAAGAGTATGCCGATCCAAATATCTGGATGACGTATGGCCAATACAAAGATTATCCCTCAGAAAATGTTGGCTTCTGTCAAGCATTGCCTGATGACGTGATTGAACGTAATGCATATCGCAAATGGCATTGGGTAACCTCCCATCCCCGTACTTTTTATGCATGGCTTTTTAAAAAGATCAAAAAAGAAGATTTTATGTATGACGAAACCGGTGATTTTTATCCGATGACGTGCGATCAAGCAATTATGTTCCCGTTGCTTGAATTGGCGGGGAAGCATTCGCGATTTATTTCAGATGTGCTCTATGTCTATAATCGTGATAATCCAATTAATGATGAAAAAGTTGATGTACGTCTTTCATTTCGGTGTGAACGGGCAATAAGAGGTTCACGATCATATCATCCATTACAATCACGGTGGGACGCATAAAAAAATCAATCCATTAAAAAAAGAGATGTAATGAAGAGTATCTATACTTATTTATTTATTATATGTTTCACGCTTAATCTTCATGCAGCACCTGTTGATCTATTAATATTTTCCTATAATCGGCCCATGCAGCTTTTTGCCTTACTTGAATCGATTGAAACTTACATGACCGGTTTGGATCAAGTATGGGTATTATATCGCGCTGATGATGATCGCTATGAGGCCGGATACGGTCAGGTAAAAGAAACCTTTCCTCAAGTGACTTATATGCAGCAAACCATGCAACCAAATAATTTTAAATCGCTGACCATACGCTGGCTGCGCAATACACAAAGCCCCTATATTATGTTTGCGGTAGACGACATTATTGTGAAAGATGAAGTCGATTGCGAGTATTGTACCGAACTTATGCAACAAACTGGTGCCTATGGCTTTTACCTGCGCTTGGGTAAAAATACCACCTATTGCTATCCCCTCAGCTCAATGCATCGCGTGCCACCCTTAGAGTTAGTGTGTGACGATGTGTATAGTTTTTTACCTTCTCAAGGCTCGGGCGATTGGTATTATCCCCATACGGTTGATATGACCATGTATAAAAAAGATGAAGTGCGTAAAGATTTCTATCAGATGAATTATCATAATCCCAATTCATTAGAAGGAAATTGGACTGGCCGTGCGCGGCGCGCCATACAATCAAAAAGCTTATGTTTTGGACTATCTAAAATTGTAAATTTACCACTGAATCGGGTACAAAATACCTGCCGCAATCGCACCATGAATTTTATGACCCCACTAGAACTGTTGGAATTATTTGAACAGGATTATCGCATTGATATTGCACCATTATATCAGATCAAAAATAAATCAGCTCATATGAATTATGAGCCCAGTTTTATTTAAATTATGGAGAGTATAATGATATTTCAACTGATACTATGGGTAACAGTATTAAGTATAACGAATTTAAATTATGGCTATGAATTAACTAATGAGCCAATTGATGTAGTGATTCCCTGTACAAGCAAAGATAAACGCACATTGGAATGGTGTATCGAAGGGATAAGAACATACGGACAAAATATTAATCGTATTATTGTTGTTTCAGATAAAAAGCTTACTGATAGTGCCGAATGGTTTGATGAAAAGTTATATCCTTTTTCAAAACACGATATGGCATTAGAAATTTTCAAAGATACAAAAGCTGCTGATGAATATCTTAATAATACTTCAAATAGAATTGGATGGTTATATCAGCAATTGCTTAAATTATATGCTGCATTTGTAATTCCAGATATTTCAAGTAATATTTTGATTCTTGATGCAGATACTATTTTTTTACGTCCGATATCATTTCTTGATTCTAAAACGAATGGCTGTTTATTTAATCCAGGTTCAGAAAATAATCGACCTTATTTTATACATGGCGAAAGACTTATTCCGGGTTTTAGGAGAAAATATCCAAATTATTCTGGCGTTTCTCATCATATGCTTTTTCAGCGAGCTATTCTAGAAGATTTATTTGATACGGTTGAACAGGTTCACGGAAAAGAATTTTGGCGTGCTTTTTGTGATTGTATAGAGCGGAGTAAGCATCATCTTTTTGGATCAGCAGCCTCAGAATATGAGATCTATTTTAATTTTACAATGGAACGTACTAAGCAATGCAAAGTCAGAAAGCTGAAATGGGCAAATATGAGTCTGCACAAGTTTAAAGGAATCTCAAGAAAAGATTATGATTATATTTCCTGTCATGCTTATCTTGGCTAGCAATAAAAGGAAAGTATGAAACGCTTAATTTATGCAGTACTATTATCATTTATATATGTTAGTTGGGTATCTGCAGAGTATACGATTGCCTTTGTCCATCTTGGAAAACAATTGCCAGGCTATATAAGCATTGCTCTTGATCAAGCACGATTATTTAATCCTGAAGAATCTATTGTATTGCTTGCAAATCAAGAAGCAATTAATAAAACATCAGTGCCATCTCATGTTACTATTATACCGATTGAATCAATTTTCTATACTCCGGAACACCAATATTTTATAGATAATCACCATTTAGATGGTAATTTTCGTGAAGGTTTTTGGCGCTATGCAACGGAACGGTTTTATGTTTTATATGATTTTATGAAACAATTGAATGTATCACGGGTATTTCATCTTGAATCTGATAATATGTTGTATGCGCATCTAGCTGAGTATATGCCACTCTTTGATACGTACTATTGCGATACAATAGCAGCAACATTTGATAATGATGGGCGCTGTATCCCTGGTTTTATTTATTTTTCCACGATTAGTTCATTAGAAAAATTAATTAGGTTTATGAATAATAATTTGTCTGCACAGAAAAATGATATGCATAGTATTGCTGCATTTCGAAAAAATCATCCTAAATCAGTTAAGCAGCTGCCAATTGTACCGGAAGCATATTTAGTGAAGCATAAGTTGAAAAGTAATTCTGGCCATTGTGCGCAAAATCCACAAGATTATGTACATTATAGCCAAGAATTTCACGCAATATTTGATGCAGCAGCAATTGGTCAATATTTAGGAGGTATTGATCCACGCAACAATAATAATGCTCCTTCAATCGGTTTTATTAATGAAAGTTGTGTATTCAATCCGGCTCATTTAACGTATGAATGGGCACTCGATGAGGAGGGGCGCAACATACCGTATGCATGTATTAATAATAAGCCATACAAGATAATAAACCTCCATATACACTCCAAAAAACTTGATCAATTTGTTTCAGCCTAATGAGTGCGATACGAATCAATTAATGTAAGCCAATACTCTAAAGTTAGTTCCTCATATGAATAATTCATTTTTTGAATGCGTGTGATATTCTCTTTGAGGTATTCGAAAGTAAGTTCATGCCAATCTTGCACGATTATTACCGGCAGGTTTTGTAACGAAGGATCGAGACATGAAGTACGTACAATAGGAATGCTTCCAAGATATAATGTCTCCCACGTACGATGGCAATCAAGACCATTACCTCGTGGAGATAACACCGCATAAGAATCAATGAGATATTGTAAAAATTTTTGCTGGGAAACTCTTCCGGGATTTTTTACACAAAATGATTGGTCTTTGAATAAATTATATACTAAGCCGCGCTCAGTTGGATTAGTATTAATGTTGAAATTCATATAGAGCCAATGTTTTTTTTCATGATCGGGCGAAATATTTTCTATAAGCTGTTTAAATGCGGTATGATTCATTCGAGCACAATATCGATTCTCGATACCAATCGGAATAGGCGTAAATTTTTCATGAATACAATCAGGATTGTGGCCGAGCCAATGAATTATCTTTTCATCATCGAGGAATTTTTTACCAGCACCTGGCGCTGATGCATCACTATTATGAGATATAATGATATAACGTGCATGAATGCGCGGATGAATATGTGAAAAAAATTCGTTAATAAGATCTGTTTTTACAAAAATAACATTGCCATTTTTAATTTCATGAGTGGGGAATTGCTGTTTTTTGGTGGTTTCATCATACGCATAATCGCAATGATTTCTAAATCCATCGCCGGTGATAAAAGGAGGAGATGGGAGTCGGTTTGTAGGAGTAGTAAAATTTTTTTTGCCATGAATAGAGGATGCTCCAAAGATTATAATGAGCATTGATAAGAGATAATTTTTTTTCATGAGTTAACTCCTTTGTTTTAGAGATATGTGCTATAAATATCATAATATTGAAATGATATATAATTATTGGCAAGTTAAAACTGAGGAACTATGAAGCGATTAATTTTTTTAAACTTGTTATTATTGCCATCAATACAGGGAAAATCAACAATTACCTATCAGCTAAATGCAGGTAGGTTTGGAGATAGACTTCGTATTGCTCTTCAAGCATTATGGTATGCAGATATTTATAATTTAAGGTTGTTATACCAAGAATTCGAGTTTACCAATAAGCTTGCTATGCATGATCTATGTGAACATACAATAAATATAAATTCAAGAAACTACCGAAATCGGGTACGAGTTAATAATAAAAGTGATATCGAAAAGCATATTGCCGATGATAATATTTTATTTATTTCACACTTTTTCTCAGAAGTGCCTCCCTTACATTTGGAGGTAATTAGAAATAAAAGATTTGGTGATCGTGTAAAACAGTTATTACAACCACGGATTTTTTTACAATCCTCAAATAAGTTTAATCTTGTCGAAGTTCCAAAAGAAATAATTTCAGTGGCATTGCATGTGCGTAAAGGCGGTGGGTTTGATCGTGCATTAGCTTCCAAGCAATTTTTCACTTCTAATAGCCCTTATGAAGAACCATATTTACCAGATGAACATTATGCTGATCTTGGCCATGCCGAGAAATTTCCACCAGATCAATTTTATGTTGATCAACTAGTATCATTTTCAGAATTATTAGGTGATCCTCCCTTATTTGTATTTTTATTTACCGATTATCAACGGCCTGCGGAACTCCTTGAACAATATAAACAAGCAATTAACAAAGATAATATAACGCTAGCTTGTCGTCCCGGACCTGGCGGGCATAGAGTTAATGTATTGGATGATTTTTTTTCAATTGGATTATTTGATGTATTAATTCACCCTGAGTCTTCTTTTTCCGAAACAGCTCGTCTAAGAGGAGATCATAAAATTATCATTTATCTAAAGAAAGCGCATTGGGAAATAGATCGGTTATTGGCCGATGATGTACAAATTGTATTCTGGGATCGAGAACATCAAGATGCACATGAAATGTTTTTTGATAAAAATAATTCATGCGTGAAAGAAAACATACTGAAATATTTACATTACTAATTTTTCACAAATACTGCATTGCCGAAAAACCAGCCAGTTTGGTCTTTAAAATCACGGGCAATTAATTGAAAATCATTTTGCTCGAGCCATGAGATAATTTCATCATAAAGCGGTTGATTTTCATAGGCGGGTACAAAGTTTACTTCCATATGAATAACGCGTGTATGGGTAAGAATTGTTGGTGCTGCTTGAAGAGCGTGCAGTTCATGGCCTTGCATATCGAGCCACATGAAATCAATGTGAGAAATTGTCTGTTGTTGTGCCCAGGAATCAATGGTGGTGGTTGGTACCTGCGTAGTGCGGGGATATTGCACGGGCGACCATGCAAGACGGCCAGTTGGTTTGTGTAACGTGCCTGATTGAAATGGTATGTTTGGTTTGCGAGGTGATTGTGAAAGATAAAAATGTGCCGTACCAATTTGATTGCTTAATGCTACATTATATCGATGTACGTTTTCTAAATGGTGCGTGTTGTGTTCAAGTTGCACAAAAATTTCTGGCACTGGCTCAAAACAATGTATTTGTCCGCGCGGCCAAAAGGTACTTATTTTTTGCGTATCTTTGCCATTAAATGCGCCTGCTTCGAGGATGATTGGATTTTCCGGCAGATATTGCCGAATATATGATAACATGTGATGGCGCGGCACATATTCACCACGCAATTTCTCCGTTTCTTTCATACTATTTTGTGGTACATTGTGGCACAGCCATTCACTCAAGATAAGGATCTGTAATGAAACGTTCTGATGCCATGATTATATCCCTACTAATTACCCTTATTGTTAGTATAGCTTTTTTTGCCTATATCGCAAATTGGCGATGGTATGGATCATCTGATCAGGAGGTGCAAATCAAAGGTTCTCAAAAAATTGCCTTATTAGTTATGGCTACTGGTCCTTATATTAAATTTGTTGAACCGTTAATTGCTTCTGCCAATCAATACTTTTGTCCGCATCATGAGGTAACCTATTTTGTTTTTACTGAAGGTGAGCTGCCTCAGCAAGATAACGTGATAAAGGTGCCGCAAGCGCAACTTGGCTGGCCGTATGATTCGATGATGCGTTTTCATACCTATTTTAAGCATAGAGATTTATTTGCGGGGTATGATTATCTTTTTGCCTGTGATGCTGATATGCATTTTGCTGGATTTGTTGGCGATGAAATTTTAGGCGATCTCGTTGGCACGGTGCATTCTCAATTGCGCTTTACCCGAGGTATTTATGAATGCAATCCGATTTCAACTGCGTGCGTTAATCGTATGGAAGGAGATACGTATTACGCTGGCGCATTTTATGGGGGCACCCGTGAGCAATTTATCAACATGGTGGGTGAATTAGCGCGTAATGTAAACATTGACCTTGCGCGTGGTTATATTGCCTGCGTGAATGATGAGAGCCATTTAAATCGCTACTTTGCTACTCATCAACCAACCATTAAATTATCACCATCTTATTGCCATTTTGAAAGTTGGCAATCTCCTTTTGAACGTAAAATTGTGGCACTTGATCAAACAGCGCACAGTAGAAAGCATATGCCATTCGATCCACTGGGCTATTATACCAAGATGTTGAGAGAGGTAATGTAAGAGATAGGGAGTAGTTTTATGAAGTCGATATTTTACTTACTATCGAGTTTATTATTTATTGCACATTTATATGGTGATGGTTTTAGTGCTGGTACAAAAGTTAAAACACCTAGAGGTTATACTTCAATTGAAATATTAGAGGCCAGCGATGAATTTATTTCCTATGCAAAGTCACCTTCTTTTATTGAAAAAACTATAAAGAATAATATTGAGAATTGGGTTAAGATTTTTATTGATGATATCAATATTCTGGTAAGTCAGACCAACTTTTATATTGCATAAATGTTGGTAGGTGGTGTAAAGCTCAAGAAATCCAATTGTATGATCATTTGTTATCGATCTCTGAGAAAAATTGTATTGTAACTGGAATTGAGGTTATTAAGGAAGAGAGGGTTGCTTATACATTTTCTGTACCAGAACCACATATTTTTATCATTTCAGAAGCAGATATTATTGTACACAATTTTGGTTTTGCTATTCCAGTTTGCACTTGGGTCTTTGGTGAGGGAGTATTTTGGTTTGCCGGATTAACTTTAGGTTGAGTAGCGACAGCCATAACAAGTTCTTTATTTCAAGATAAATTTGTTGAAGATGCGCAAGCTCCGGGGAAACCTACACAAGAAGATGGTTATGATCCACCTAAGAAATGGGATGGTAAAAAAGTACGACACCCAAAAAATGGTAAAGTAGGATGGCCAGACAAAAAAGGGAATATATGGGTTCCTACTGGTCCGAAAGGACATGGTGGACCTCATTGGGATGTACAACGTCCAGATGGCAAAAAATATAATAATGTTTATCCTGGTGGGAAAATACGTAATGGAAGATAAAAATGAATGAGCCTATTATTTTAATGTGTACCCCTTTATCTTTTTACACTGAAGAAGATGAAGATTTTTTGTTTGCTTGGCTAAAAAAAATAAAATCTATAAAAAAAATTAAGGGAGTTGGACTTGAATTACACCTTCAATTAGATTCCAAAAATATTTCTGATCATGATTTACTAAATCTTATGGCTATATTTGATAGATATAATTTTGATTCTAATCAATTGAGAATATTTATGAATGAAGGTAATAAAGAATGGTTCTTAGATTAATATAAAAAAGAGTTTCTTAAATGCTGCAAAAAGAGAGAGTAGGTAAAGAAATACAACCTCCCATATTTAAACAAGGAAAAGAGAAAAAAACATTTTCCTATTGGGTAAAAAAGAACTGGTATTATCATCAGCGGCTCCAAAATTTATATCAGTTTATCATCCCAAAGGGTGCTCGTGTGCTGCAAGTTGGTTGTAATAATGGCTATTTACTTGCGGCAGTTGAACCATCATATGGGGTGGGTGTTGATGGTGATCATAAAGCAATAGAAATTGCCCAACAGACGTTTGCTCATTTACATTTTATTGCCGGTAATATTTCAGAAATAAAAATTACTGAACCATTTGATTACATTATTCTTTCTTCCATCATCATGGAAACGTATGATATTCAAGATTTTTTACAATCATTGCATCGCTTGTGCGGTCCGCATACGCGGTTAATAGTTGATACGTATTCGTATTTATGGGAACCGGTTTTATGGCTCACCCAAAAATTTGGCTTGCGGCGTCCAACGGAGTTTAAAAATTGGATTGCTCAACGTGATTTAAAAAATTTTTTGCATTTAGCTGGTTTTGAAATCGTGACGCAGGGTTCACAAACTATATTGCCTGTGTATATTCCGTTTTTTTCAGCATTATGCAATACATTTTTAGCGCAGCTTCCGATTATTTCCTCTTTTAATCTTACCCAATGGTTGATAGCGCGGCCGCAATCGCATGCATATAATCCGCAATCGGTTATGGTTTCTGTTATTATTCCGTGTAAAAATGAACGGGGTAATATTGAATCTGCAATACAACGATGTCCAGAATTAGGAGCGCATACGCAATTTATTTTTGTTGATGGTAATTCATCCGATGGTACGTTTGCTGAAATGCAACGCATACAAGAAAAATATGCTGATAAAGATATTTCTTGTTTTGTGCAAAAGGGGGCTGGCAAGGCCGCAGCCGTGCATCAGGCATGTGCCCAAGCGCAGGGTGATATTATTATGATTCAAGATGGTGATCTTACGGCACCTCCTGAAGAATTACCTAAATTTTTTTATGCACTTATACGGGGAAGTGGTGAATTTATTAATGGCTCACGGTTAGTTTATGGCATGGATCCAGGAGAAATGCGCTTTTTAGGATTACTGGCCAATCATTTTTTTAGTTGGTTATTTTCATGGATTTTAGGGCAGCCATTAAAAGATACGTTATGCGGTACCAAAGTGTTTTGGAAAAAAGATTATGAAGCAATGTGTGCTCATCGTTCATATTTTGGGGAATTTGATCCATTTGGGGATTTTGATTTATTATTTGGTGCCGCAAAATTGAATCGCAAAATTGTTGATATGCCAGTGCACTACAAAAAACGCCAATATGGCCATACTCAAATTCAGAAGTTTAAATGTTTATGGTTATTGCTTGGCATGAGTTTGATTGGGATTAGAAAATTTAAATTTCGTTAGTGTCCTCCGCGGACGGCAAGTAATTTATATTATTTTGCGCAATCTACTCAATTTAATTTTAAAGTTTGTGGTGGCCCTCCGCGGGCCGTGCGTAAAATCTTTTGTTTGCCCCAGTCGTCGCATGAAGCTATGGCGGGCACAGCCGGATAAGCGAAGACTGGAATAAGACATAACAACCTACCTTTTTTTATTACATATGATATGGTGTCTTCCAGAATAAAAACAAAAATAATCACTTTATGATAGATACATGAAAGTCTGTATTGTTATTCCGGCACATAATGAAGAAAATCGTATTGGGCTGACCCTAGATCATTATTGCACCTACTTTAATAAATTGCGCGAACAAGGACATTTACAGTTTGAGCTATTGGTAGTTTTAAATGGGTGTATCGATAATACCTTAGATGTAGTGCGTAAAGCAGCAGAGCGATGCCAATATATTGAAGCGATGGCACTCCCACAAGCGGGGAAAGGTCTTGCCGTTGCGGCAGGATTTAAAAATGCATTAACCAGAGATTTTGATTTAATCGGATTTGTTGATGCTGATATGGCAACAGCACCGAGTGCGTTTTATCAATTGATTAAACAAATTGGCGATGCCGATGGTATTATTGCAAGCCGGTATATGCGGGGTTCAAAAGTGTATCCACCACGGCCATTGATTAAACGATTGGGCAGCATGCTCATTTATGAAAGTCTGATCTTTATATTATTTGGTATGCGCTACCATGATTTTCAATGTGGTGCCAAATTATTCAAGCGTGAAGTAATAGCAACCATTGCGCCAGAGTTGCGGGTAACTCAGTGGGGTTTTGATGTTGAATTATTATATCTGTGTAAACGACATCATTTTAACATAAAAGAAGTGTCTACTATATGGTATGATCAAAGCGATAGTAAACTAAAATTATTTCGTTCGGGTCTGCGTATGATTGGCTCATTATTTTTATTGCGCTTGCGCTATTCACCGTTTAAAAGCTGGGTGAGTTGATTGGTATGTATATTGCAAAACATAGTTATTCAAATGAGATTACCAATAAAAAAATTGCCGTAATTGGTCCGTGTCCGCCGCCGCTTGGCGGTGTTTCAGTTCATGTAAAACGAGTTATGCATAAATTTACCCAACAAGGAAATAGGGTACTATGGTTTAATGCGGGGAATCGTTTTCGTTATCGTTTATTTCCATTATATGGGGTACAGCTCATTTCATTTTTATGGAGACATCGCCCAGATAGGGTGTATCATCATACGCTTGGTATCGGTAACGGTCTTGCAGAGTTGTATCTGCTCAGTTGGTTTAAAAAATTACTTGGCTATAAGTTGATTGTAGTCAATCATAGTTGCCGCTATTTGCATACGGTACCGCAATCTTTTAAAAAGAAACTAGATACAGTTATGCATAAAGTTGATGAGCAGGTATTTACGGGAGATTTGGGCCATCGTGAATATAAACAATATGCTATTTCATATGCGCCGAAAGTATATATTGAAAGTGCCTTTTTAGCGCCGAAGGTTACTGATGCGGCAGAAATTGAATCACAATATCCAAAAGAATTAGTTGCTTTTGCACAAAAACATTCGCCATTGATTATTGCTAATGCATTTCAACTGTATCTTCTCAATGGGAAAGATATGTATGGCTTTGATAATTGTTTAGATGCAGTTGCCCAGCTTAAAGAACAGTATCCTGGTATTGGTCTATTATTAGCACTTGCTGCAGTTGGTGATCACGCTCATTTAAATACATTGCATCAAAAGATAACTGACCTTGGCATTGAAAAACAGGTATTTTTTTCTCAGGGTCAACGAGAACTCTGGCCTTTATTTAAGCAAGCTGATTTATTCGTACGCCCTACATTAAGCGATGGAGCAAGTGTGAGTGTTGATGAGGCACTCTATTTCAACGTACCCGTTGTAGCGAGTGATGTATCAGCGCGCTCTCCGGGCGTCGTTTTATTCAAAACTGGTGATACAGCAGATTTTATGAGCAAAATAAAAGAGGTACTTCATGCGCGTTACCAGCAGCCTCATCGTATGTACCAGAAACAGACTCGCTGATATTATCCGCCTTATTCCTTCAGTTGCACAGCAAATTGAATCGCCACAAGAGTTTATTATTGTTGATAGTAGTCCTGTGCCTCTCAATTCATACACTGAGTTCAAAGATATTTTTAATCAAAACAATTTTCCACAGACTCAATTGATATACCAGCATACGCAGATTCCAGGCACTTCTCATCAACGCAATGAAGGAGCGCGATTAGCAACGAGTGATCTCTTGCATTTTGTTGATGATGATTCAATAGTCGAATCAACGTATGTACAGCAAATGAATGCAACTTTTATCAAATATCCTCAGTGTGCAGGTGGTATGGGAACCGTTATGAACATGCCTTTATATCGCTATACAATTGATCGCTTATTGCGGCAACTCTTTTTATTGCAACGAGATTATGCATCAGGCAACGTAACCCTTTCTGGGATGCCGACGCATGCATACGGCACAAAAAAATTTAAATTTGTTGAAGTGCTGGGTGGCTGTTGTATGTCATACCGGCGTGAAATTTTTCTCCGCTATCTATTTGATGAAACACTCGGGCAATATGCCTATTTAGAAGATGTTGATTTGGCCTATCGTGTATCGCGCTCTCACGCATTATTTTATAATCCCTTAGCACGTATGCAGCATATACGAAGTCCCATCAACCGGGCACATGTTGAGCGTAATAGGCATATGTTTATATGCAATTACAGTAAATTATTTTTTAAAAATATATATCCCGAACAACGCTGGAAAACGGTATTTTATTGTTGGAGTGTATTGGGGCTTTTTGTTTGTGCGATCAAAGCGCGCAGTTATGCACAACTACGAGGCTATGGGTATGGATTATATGACTATTTTTTTAAATCTTAATTTAATCAAATATTTCCATTGCAGAGTGATTAAACCATAAACAAATGCCAAAATAAATCGCATAGGATACGGTTGTTGCAATCACGCAGCCCCAAATATTCAAAAGGGGGATAAGTAATATATTGAGCAGGATGTTCAATAGTGTAGGGATCATCATCGCATAGGCAAAAAATGAGCGTTTTTTTAAATGCTGTTGAATCGCATTGGTAAAATAAGTGCCGAGCAAAAATATGTAGCCGATCAACAAAAGCCATACATATTGAATTGCTGGCTGATATGAAATGGGAAGTAGCCAAAATAATATTGGACGCATAATGGTGCAGCCAACAGTAATAAGCAAAAATGCACTCAGCATTACCCACCACATGATTTTTTTATTCTGGTATTCGATTGTTTTAATGTTTTCTTTTTCTTGTGCAAAGCGATTCAGTAGATAAGGTAAATAAGAACCAGTTAATGGATAGAGAATAAGCATTTCAAAGAGTTGGCCAAACATGCTGGCTAATGAATATACGCCAACTTCTTGCATAGTACCAAATTGCGCGAGTAACCATCGATCACCGGCCGCTAAAAACCAACTAACTAATAAATTCGGTATGAAGGGCAATCCACGTACAACATATTGTGGTATACACCCAATACTTTGTTTAATATTCAAATGGGGTAAACAACGATGCCGAATATATTGCCAGCCAGCAAGTAAACAGATTATGAAAGTTCCTAAACATTGCGTTGCAATTACTGAAGTAATGCTCAACCGCAGGTACCAAATAAATAATATATTTAATATAATGGTCAGCAGGGCGATACTTACTTGGGTGAGCGTAACTCGCAGCGCTTTGCATTGATAGCGCAGAATCTGATAATACAATTCCACAAAGAAATATGAAAAGCAGGTAATGAGTGCCAAAATAATTAATACTGGCGATGCATATCCAGCAAAATAAAACTTATTAATAGCGCGATTGAAAAAGAGCAACAATAATAAAACTGGAAGAGAAATAATTAAATAGGTAACAATTAAATGATTAACGATGATGCGCCGTTCACTGCTTGTTGCCTGAAAATACTCAAGTGCAAATGATTGGCGCAGCCCTAAACCAATAAGCATCGAAAGAATGGTAATAAAACTTGTTGTCAATGAAAGCAAGCCATACTGATCCGGCGGCAACACACTTAATAATAAGGGCGCCAGCAAGAGCGATATACCGCGCATCAAAAGCGTACCGAACGAATAAATAAAAAAGTTTTTAATGATTGATATATGCATTAATATATTGGAAACTGTTGGCACAGGCTTTGAACCTGGCCCGCTATCTCATCTAGTTTATCGCTATTATCATGATTTTTGATCACCATATCGATCAGATTTGCAATCTCGATAGCCTGCGGTTCTTTCATGCCGCGGGTGGTAATTGCAGGCGTACCAATACGAATGCCGCTGGTGATCCATGGTTTTTGAGGGTCAAAAGGAATGCAGCTGCGGCTGACGCTAATACCGGCTTTTTCTAATGCAAGATCTGCTTGTTTGCCGGTAATATGTTGTTCACGTAAATCGACAATACATAAATGGTTATCAGTACCGTCAGCAACAATGCGATACCCAAGTTCTTTAAGTTTATTGGCCATTATTTGTGAATTGGAAATAACTTGTTGTTGATACGTTTTAAATTCTGGCTGCAATGCTTCATGAAAAGCAACCGCTTTTGCGGCAATAATATTCATGAAGGGGCCGCCTTGGATACCCGGCATAACTGCCTTATCAACTTTTTGCGCAAATTTTTCTTTACACATAATCAAGCCGCCGCGCGGCCCGCGCAATGTTTTGTGAGTGGTGCTTGTGACAATATCAGCATGCGGAAAAGGATTTGTGTGCAAACCGGCAGCAATCAAACCGGCAATATGCGCAATGTCTGCCATGAAAAATGCATTTACTTCTTTGGCAATATGCGCAAACTTTTCAAAATCAATAATACGTGAGTAGGCCGATGCGCCGGCAACAATGAGTTGCGGTTTACATTCATATGCAAGCGTGGCAATTTCATCATAGTCGAGTTCTTCAGTTTGCGGACTTACTTTATATTGCACTGAATTATACAGTTGACCTGAAAAGTTTACCGCATGGCCATGAGTAAGATGACCACCTTCAGCTAAACTCATGCCAAGAATGGTATCGCCCGGTTTTAATAGCGCAAAATAGGCCGCCATATTGGCCGGAGATCCAGCATGCGGTTGTACGTTCACATGTTCCGCGTTAAATAATTGTTTGCAGCGATCAATGGCAACCAATTCTGCTTGATCAACAAATTCGCAGCCGCCATAATACCGTTTGCCCGGATATCCTTCGGCATATTTATTCGTCAATACTGAAGCCGTTGCTTCACGCACAGCAGGAGAGGCATAATTTTCTGAAGCAATTAAATTAATCTGATATTGCTGTCGCTTTTCTTCATGAGTAATAATGTCAAAAAGTTTAGGATCAGTTTGTGCAAGCGGCTTTTTGTTCATATCAACCTACTGAGTTAAAAAGAATGCAAATGATTAATTTACTGCGCACCATGATAGCATGGACATTTTTTCTTGCTACAATCATCACACGGATTCGGGGTATAACATTTTTTTGCTTCAACATATTGTTGCGTAAATGGATCAGATGGTTGTGTGCACATATATTCAACAAATGACATAGTTCCATCAACTAATTTTTCCGGATCAAAGCCTGTTGTTTCTATAAAATCTTCGCGTCGTCTCGATAAAAGTTTTACTGCTTTATTATGCTTCGCTAACGTTTCTTCATCAATAACATCATTTTCTACACAGAGCTTCCAGAGAGTTGATAAGATGGTGGCTATTTGTAATCTATCTTCATAGGTTTTTTCATGATAGGCAGTAAGTTCTTTTGGCAGATCAGTATCGAGTGCTGCATTGCGGGCATCACACCATCGATTATATGATTCTGTAGTCCTACGAGGTCCATATTCTTCAACATCTTCTTTTATTTTCTCGAGTTTTTTAATTTGTTTTTTTTGCTTTTCTTTTAATGGTGGTGGCGTGAGAAAAAAATTAATAAATGGTGGGGTGTGCTCAAGATCTTCTCGAGCTAATTCTGGGGGAATAAATTCAGATTTTTTATTAGAATCTAGCATTGCATAAAGAGGAGCGGATGATACATATGATAAAAGGGTGATCACTAATACTATATATTTCACATGATACTCCTAATAGAGATAAATTATTGAGAAATTAGTATTAATATTGATCACCACATGTGTCAATTAATTAGTTGCGGGTGCGCTGGGTCCAGCCTTGTAAATGAGATTTATTATAAGGAAAAAAGCTTTCTGGTGTTGGGATAGAGGTGCATCTTATTTTTTTTTGTTGCCAATCAATTGCACGTGCATATTGCATCAAAAGATCATGAGAGCAAATACATTCACTCAATCGAGGATAAACTTCTCGTTTAATACGTGGATGACGTTGAGTTATGTGATCTTTGGCAATGCGCGCCACCTGTTTTTTTTTCGGATTCGAAGGATGGGCTTTTACTCCAACAGGAAGAATGAGCGAGAAACTCAGGACTATAGTATAAAATTTATTCATATGATTCCTTTATGAATTAAATTGAAGTAAAAAAACAATGCTAGTTGTTTTTATTCAGACAGTCAAGTTTGATTGGTTGTTCGCTAAAATAGGGTAATGTATCAATAAGGAGGAATTGTCTTTTTGAGGGAAATTGCCATTCCAGAAGAGTTTTTTTATACTGATTAAAATGTCTTAATTGTGTAGCAAAAGGAAGATCCAGTGGTTTCTACAAGTGATTTCAAAAAAGGTACTAAAATTTTATTTCGTGATGAGCCATATATGGTACTCAGTTTCGTACACGTAAAGCCAGGAAAAGGTGGCGCATTTGTACGGACTAAGATGAAAAATATGATCACTGGATTGCTGCGTGAAGAGACGTTTCGTTCTGGGGAGAAGTTTTCTGATCCTAATTTGAGTTATCGTACGATGCAATATTTGTATCAAGAAGATGGTTTATATCAATTCATGGATCAAGAAGATTTCGATCAAGTAGCACTCAATAAAGAGCAAATAGAAGGGGTGTTTAATTATCTTAAAGAACAAGAAGTGTATACTGTTTTATATTTTGGCGATAAAGCAATTGGAGTAACACCGCCCTTATTTATGGAACTTGAAGTGGTAGAAACTCAGCCGGGAGTACGCGGTGATACGGCGCAAGGTGGCGCAACTAAACCTGCCAAATTAGAAACTGGATTTACCATTAGTGTACCGCTGTTTGTAAATGAAGGTGATTTAATTAAAGTTGATACACGTGATGGGAGCTATATTGAACGAGTGAAAAAATAGTTCTTCGTCGCCCTTTAGGCTATGACGTGATAGTATAAGTATTAATTAACGGTTCTTTATAAGAAAGCGATATTCATGGATAACAGCAATTTACCAAAAGGTAATGGATCGGGCCTTTACGATATTGATTATAGTGATCTTTCGCGCCGTGATGTACGATCACTCATCTTTCATTTGCTATATGCAATGGAATCACATGAATATCAGACTTCTCTTGAAGCTATAGCCGATGATTTCAATCGTGGCTATGATTTAGCTATCACACCTGAGAGCGAAGTTTTTCTGACAGCCAAAGCAATTATTGATCAACGCAATGAACTTGATGACGTTTATAAACCATTGCTTATCAATTGGCGTTTTGATCGAGTTGGCGTATGCACAAAACTGGTATTACGTTTTGCCATATGGGAGTTGCTCAGTACTGATACGCCAACCAATATAGTTTTAAATGAAGCAATTGAACTTGCTAAATGCTTTTCAGAAAAAGATGCCTACAAATTTGTGAATGGCATCTTAGATAAAGTGGTTAAAAAATTGGGACGTGAGAAGTAATTAATCAGAGTGACTATCGCTAGAGTCTAGACAATTAATAAAATAATTTAAGCAGTTATTTATTGGATCAAAATAACCACGATTTGCTAATCGATGGCTACTTGCCCATAGGCCACCTAATCCTATACCTTGCATGCCGGCTCCTCCCAATGATTCCTGTATTGAAGCATGAGGATCACTAAGAGGTGTTGATGCAGCCAATATTGCCCATGCACTGGTAAAACCCCAACCTAAATATAGCGTATCAAGAATACAATCAGTTGCCTTATTATTATTGTGGTTACTACTTGATTGGATAATTACTTCATGTCTTGTATCCATACATTGAGTTGCAAAAGGTAGATAAAGGAGAGTGATTAAAAGAATATATTTTTTCATAAATATCCTAAGGTGTTAAAATTGATAAAGTGACTATACAAAAAAAGCCATGATGTTTCTATCATGGCTTTAATTTTATCAAAAATTAATTAACAAGCTTTATCCATTAGATCGAGCATTTCCATAATCTTGAATAAGTTGATAGGTCCATTTTCCGCCATATCCTAAAGCTCCAAGAGAAACGAGAGCTACTACTGGAAGGACAAAACGATATTCTAGAACAGTAGTACCTGCTGCAATAAATCCTTTATTATCATTCCAAGCTTTTTTTCGTTGGCATGCTGTTTTTAATGGCCCATCATATAAACGTTTTATAGTGTATGCCGTTTCTCCTAGTGCAGCTGCATCAGTTACAATAGTAACGCCAATTTTAAAAGGGCTTAGATCTTCAGCGAAAGTATGAGGTATAAAACTTATAATAAGTCCGGTAAGAATCGCAAGTGAGTTTATTTTTTCATGTTATTTAAGTCCCTTTAAATAAATTTTTATAAAAAAAGACACGATAAAAAATATCGTGCCTTTTTTATATCAAACTATATCTGCTTATGCAGCTGGCTGTTGTTGCTGAGGTTGTCCAAAGAACAATGCCAATTCTTGCTGTGCAGTTTCAGGAGAATCAGAACCATGTACGGCATTATGAGTAATATCGGTACCATACAGTTTACGGATTGTTCCTTCAGCTGCTTGTGCTGGATCTGTTGCACCCATAAGATCGCGCCATGCTTTAATTGCGTTATCTTTTGCTAGTGCCATAACCAGCACGGGGCCAGAAGTTACAAAATCAATTAATTCACCAAAAAACGGTTTATCTTTATGTACCGCATAAAAAGCTTGCGCATGCTCTTTATTCATGTTTCCTTTTTCCATACGGATAATTTCAAAACCATTGTCTTCGATCATTGAGATGATTTTTCCTACCTTATGAGCTTTAACTGCATCAGGTTTAATCATCGCAAAGGTCATTTCCATCATATCCCTTATTTGTTTTCGTCTGACTTATCAGAACGGTTTTTAGCTAATTTCTCAAGTTCCATCTGGAGCAAGCTTTTTGCTTTCGGTTGTTGCGTTGAAGCAGATTGTGTTGCTGCAGATTTTTTAGGAGCTTTCGGTTTAGCTTGTTGTACAATAACTGTTGGTGCCGGTCCTTCAAGTTTTAAACTTAAACCAAGTTTACGTTCGTTACGATTTACATTAATAACGCGCGCCTTGATCATTTGACCAACTTTGAGCACATCTTCGAGTTTCTCACCCTTTTGCTCAACTTCAGAAACATGAATTAAGCCTTCAACACCAGTTGGCAATTTAACAAAGGCACCGAAGTTAGTGATTTTAGAAACTTCGCCTTCAACAATTTTACCAACAGGGTATTCTTCTTCGATCTTATCCCATGGATCTGGTGTGAGTTGTTTGATGCCAAGTGATACTTTTTTATTTTCAGTATCAATGCTCAAAATCACCGCTTCAACTTCTTCGCCTTTTTTATACAGATCGCCTGGATGTTCTACATGTTCTGTCCATGAAAGATCAGAAATGTGTACTAACCCATCGATACCTGGCATAAGTTGTACAAAAATACCAAAATCAGTGATATTGCTGATTGTTCCTTTGATTTTTTGACCTTCTTTGAACTGTTCAGCAACTGTTTCCCACGGATTTTTTTCAAGCTGTTTGATACTCAAAGACATACGGCGGTTTTCAACATCAAGCGAAACAATAACCGCTTTAATTTCTTGGCCAACTTTGAACTTGCTCTGAAGATCATTAATACGATTGGTCCATGAAATTTCAGAAATGTGAACTAAGCCCTCAACGCCTTTGCGTACTTCAACAAATAATCCATAATCAGTAATACTTGAAATTGTACCAGTTACCACGTCGCCTGCTTTGAGCGTATCGCCAACTTGTTGCCATGGATTATCTGAAAGCTGTTTTAAGCCAAGAGATATTTTCTCGTTTGCTTTATCAAATGAAAGGACTTTAACGGTTATCGTGTCACCAATTTTAACCAATTCATTTGGATGAGAAATACGGCCCCAGGTCATGTCAGTAATGTGAAGCAAACCATCTACGCCACCAATATCAATAAATACCCCGTAATTAGTAATATTTTTAACGGTACCTTGAATTACTTGATCTTCTTTCAAGGTTTCAAGAATTTTCTGACGCGCATCAGCACGTTGATCAGAGAGATATTTACGACGTGAGATAATCACGTTACCACGTTTTTTGTTGATTTTGATAATGTTGGCAGTAATTTTTTGGCCAACATATTGGTCGAAATCAGAAACACGTTGTAGATCAATTTGAGACCCTGGAAGGAATGCGTTGATACCGATATCAACACTCAAGCCACCCTTAACTTTATGGGTAACAATACCTTCAACTGGCTTAGCTTCTTCAAAGAGCTTGGTGATTTCATCCCATGCACGAAGTTCTTTTGCTTTTTGATATGAAAGTACTACGTTGCCATAAGGGTCTTCCAATTCATCAAGGATAACTTCGATAGTATCGCCCACTTTAAATTCTTTAAGTTCATGTGGAGTGAATTCATACCGAGGAATCAAGCCATCTGATTTGTAATCAATATTTACCAATACGCCATCAGAGCTAATTTCAGCAATTTTACCTTTAACAAGGTTCCCTTGCTTGAACTGATTAAACGTACCTTCATAGAGCTGGTTGAGCTCTTCTTGCTGCTCAGTGTTAAGTCCTAAAATATCTTCCGCAAGAATTGCTTTATCAGCATGAGCAAATTGCTCTGGACGAATGAGTTCTTTTGACATAAGATTAAATTCCTTCGAACCTCTATGGGTCCGACCCCTGGCCATTATGTCTTCTGGTTATATATGAAGATGTGAATGAAGACGAGCCGATAGGGAAGTCTAAAGGGTTATACATATAAAAAACACTATATACCCTTAAAATAGCATAAAATAGCCAATTTACAACTAGCATTAATAAAGTGCATGGGCGAACGGGGAAGTATATTTTCGCGTCAAAACTGAGGGTAATTCTCTCGTTCAAAGTTAAATTCTTGAGAATGGGTGAACTCATATTCGTAGATGATGGTCTTAAAGATAGCTTGAGCAGTAGAGATAAGGTAACGAATTGCAATGGCGCATATGATTACCCCGGCCACAGCAAAATTTTTCCCAAAAAATGAGGGACTTACCATAAAAATACTTAAAAGGACTACGGGAAGGGTACCCAAGATCCAGTATACTAAGCCGATCCATACTTGCCCTCCAATGATTTGCCAGAAGAAGCTGATACAGATCATGATTGATTTTTTAAAAGCTGCCAACAGTGATTTGCGTTCAATAGTGATAATAGGGACCACAAAAAAGGTCAGTAAGCCCCAAGCGCTGAGTGCTGTGAGTAATAAGAAATATATCAATTGAGAACCCATCGCATATTCATTATAGGAGGCAGCATAATAACCGAGTAAAATCTCACCAGTGGAGACTAAAGACCAGAGCAACAATGAAGGATAATGGCTAAATGCATATATAATCGATTCACTAAAGGTGGTAGATCGATTTTGAAGATAGGCGAAGGTATGGACAATCAAGGCCGCATTAAAAAAGATAGTGGCAGCAATGTGAACATACGTAATGATCGTTTTGCCAATCCAATAATTGAAAAATGATGAATAGGCAATTTGTTCGAGTGCTTGATAGGTACTGGCCAATGCATCCATATGCAAAGGAGTTGGTGTGGAAATAAGGTTGTGAATCAGAAGGGTAATGATAATCCCTATGAGGGATGGTATTGCTAAGTAAGCAAGAAGTATCTTATGTTGCCAGATAAGGTTAAAACTATATGAAGCTTGTTCAATACCACGGCGAAATTTTCTGAAAATTTCCATGCACTGCTCCTTTTACTACGCAGGTTTATACCTGTTGTAGCATGAAAAGGCGCCTGAATGCAATCGAATTATTCACCAAAAAGCTGTTTTTGAAAGTGAGGTTTTTTTGTTGGTTGTTCATTTTCTTTATCTGAATCGTCATCAGACTTTTTAAAATAATCAAAGATTCTTTTTTGACCAGGAGAAGTTGGTCCCAATTTCCTTTTCACCCGACGTCTTTTAGGTTTTCTTTTAATAATTGGTTTTTTAGGGGAAGGTTTACCAAGTGTCCAAGAAATTGTTGGACGTTTCCAAGCAGAAGGATTAGTAAGGAAGTATATCCAGATATTATCAACCTGATTTTCGATGGCTTCGATTTCTGATGCTTGTGCTGGCTTACATGATTTAAGTGCTTCTGTCCCTACCTGGAAACGGCTATTGGCAAAACTCAATCGCTCTCTTATCGAAAGAGGAGTAGTTGATGGCCGTACTCCTTTAACATCAGTTAATTGATTGAATTCTTTCATCCATTGTTTAATTTTTTGATAAGAAAAATGATTTTGTTGGATAATTGGATCTTTTACTATAACTTTCAGTTGTCCATAGCTGCTTCTCAACTGTTGAGATGCAATTTTGCAGGTGCCCCATTGAGGATCTTCTTTCAACCATCTGTCCCATTTTGCGCGGTCATACTGTTCAATATTGTTATATATTCGAGGACAAATACCTGGAACTCTATTTAAAAGATCATAAGTTGAACTAATTGGTTGACCCGGGGATCCTGGTCCTTCCATAGCTGAAGTTATGACAGTAAAAGAAATTGCAATTAAGAAATATAAAAATACTTTTTTCATCATGCGTCCCATAGCCCCTCTCTCCCTTTACGACAGAAAATATAATTTTGTGAATGTATATCTGCTGCATATATTGAAAGAAAATTCAGCTGTTTTTACATAATAATTATAGCAGGATTATTATTGAAATACAATATGTAATAAAATTTTTGGATTATCGATAAATGCTTATTTTTTATAAATGACATACCTGTATTTAATATAATCCCTAAAGAATAATATCCCCATACAAGAGGATTTTGGGAAAAAAGAGGATAGTTTTAGTATTTTTTTACTATTAGATATTAATATACTATAAGTAAGGGAGAATTAATGTGCTCCAATTTTCGAGCAGATCAATTTTATTTTTTATGGTCACGAGCGTGCAAAGTGAACCGCTTTGGAGTTCACTCTTTATGGCAATTTTATCTGAATCGCCTTCGAGTAATAGAACTAAACCTAAATGAACTTTGCCTACCTCATTACTATCATCATTCAAAAGGCCGATGGTTTTTACCGTAACGTTACCAGAATATGATACCTCTTCATGAAATTCACGCTGAGCCCATTCAAAAATGGTACTCCCTTCCATATCTGCTTTGCGCATGTGCCCCCCAATGCCGAGACTATACTTATTTTGTAAACGTGTTTCAGATGCATGTGCAGATCGTTGCATTAAAAAGTAGGAATCTTGATGTTTAAAAATAAGATAAGGAATAATTTGTTTATAGGTGTGATCTGTTTCCATAATACCGCGTGGCATAAATTCTTGATAAGTTCGAATAATATGTAAGTATTTAGTAATATCTTCCGTTTGAATACCATGCCATGCACCATGTGGGAATAAATGAGTTTGTTTTACTACAAGAATTTCTTCGAGATATTTTGAGGAGGTGTGGGCAGTTTGTGGTGATACCTGGGTCATAGCATGGCTCCTTTCGTACATTATTTATGATTTTTTACTGTATCATGCTCATTTTGAGTTGGCAATTTCATTGAGCCTTGATTATAAATTTCCAATTGTAATATAATATTTTATGAAAGGATCTTTAAAGAGGGGACTATTATAATGAAGTATGTTTGGTTGGCATTTCTTATTTTCATAAGTATGAGTTTGCAGGCAACAAATCAGTTATTTCAAAGAGTGTTTCCATGTTCGAATGAAACATTATGTAGTAAAGCAGAAAAATTATTGAAAACTGCACAGGTGAAATATCATGAAGCAGCATTGAGGATGCGCAGCAATGATCCGAGTGCAGGGTTATGGTTTGAAGCGGCGCAGCGCAGTGCGTGCCGTGCCATGCATATGTTATTGCATGCACAGGTGCATGGATGTGCAACCTGCATCCATCAGGCAGTAGAGGGAGTACGCATTGTTGAACGTATTTGTGAAAAACGTACTGCTCTTGATCATACGTATACCGCACCGCAATGCCTGAAAGCATTATGTAATGGGGTGTTATTAGTTAGTGAAGCAAATCGAACAGGAGGAGCTTTGTCGGCTGAATTATTATATCAGCACAGTGAACAATTATATGAGGAAGGTGTGCAGCTCAAAGACGTTCTTGAACATACCGATGCGAGTAAATATTTTGTTGAAACCTGTGAAGTTGCGATGCGGTTAGAAATTTCAGCAGCTGAAATTGCGTTACAGTCCGCTGATATGGGTCATAAAGAAGGAATACAGCTAGCTGAAAAAGCAATGGATAACTGTTATGAATTAGGCCGTATATTTTTTGCGCGGCATGATCCAGAGGAATATGGGATATCTGAATTGTTTGCAGAGATGATAGAGGTGTTTGTTTCTTCTTAGTTATTTAAGTAATAACAAGCCGTCTGCATAGAACAAATGAACGCTACCTGGAGCAGGGCAACCTTGGACAAACCCCTTTAAATTAGCTAATTTAAATACGAATATGCATGATTAATGCACAGACGTATAAGAGCAACATTTTTACTCCCGAGAGCATACTATGGGCTACGATTTTCAGAACATCGAGCGCAAATGGCAGAAAATATGGCAAGAAAAACCGTATCATGTACAGCCAGCTAATGGTGGCAAAAAGTTTTATTGCTTAGATATGTTTCCCTATCCATCAGGATCTGGATTACATGTTGGTCATTGGCGTGGCTATGTTTTATCTGATATTTATGCCCGTATGAAACAGTTGCAAGGATATAACGTATTACATCCAATGGGGTGGGATGCGTTTGGCTTACCCGCAGAAAATGATGCGATCAAAAAGGGAGTGCAGCCAGCAGAAAATACGGCAAAAAATATTGCTAATTTTAAACGACAGTTGCACAAAATTGGGGCGCTCTATGATTGGAGTAAAGAGCTTGATACCACTGATCCCGATTATTATAAATGGACGCAGTGGATTTTTCTCCAGATGTATAAAGCAGGGCTTGCTTACCAAAAAGAGATGCCGATCAATTGGTGCCCTTCATGTTTAACGGGGCTTGCCAATGAAGAAGTGGTACAAGGTAAATGTGAACGATGCGGTACGCCGGTTACTGAAAAAAAAGTTAAGCAATGGATGCTTAGAATTACCAAGTATGCACAAAAATTACTTGATGGATTGAATAAACTTGAATGGCCTGAGCGCGTTAAACTCATGCAGAAAAATTGGATTGGCCGCAGTGAAGGATTACTTTTTTCAGCGCCCGTTAAAGATTCTGATTTAATTATCGAAACATTTTCTGCCCATTTTGAAACATTTAAAGCAGATACGTTTGTGGTGATAGCACCTGATCATCCGTTATTGCCAAAGTTGCTTGAAGGGGTAGAAAATAAAGATGAGATTTTGGCATTCTGTGCTGACATATTAGACGAGCGTGCACGAGCGAAAAGTGATGAAGAGCCTGAACCGAAAGGTATTTTTACTGGTCGCTATATTGTTGATCCAGTGGGTAATGGTGATTTGCCTATTTGGATTGCAAGTTTTGCACTTGCTGATTATGGGACTGGCATTGTTAAATGTTCAGCGCATGATGAACGTGATTTTGCATTCGCTAAAAAATATAATATTCCGCTCAAAGTTGTGTTGGTTCCTGAAGATAAGAAGTTACGTGAAGCGGTGCTGAAAAAAGAAGTATGTTATATCGATATGGTACATGGCATTTTGTTGGAGCCAAAAGAGTTTGAAGGAAAACGTGCTGGCAGTGTGCGCAAAGAAATTATTAAATATTGTGAAGAAAAAGGGTATGCACGCCCTTATACGATGTATCGTCTGCGCGATTGGGTATTTTCACGCCAACGCTATTGGGGTGAACCAATTCCATTGATTCATTGTGATGTGTGCGGTATTGTGCCAGTTTCGGAAGATCAATTGCCGGTGAAATTACCGAAAGTTGAATCATATCAACCAACCGGTACGGGCGAATCACCACTTGCTGACGTAACTGAATGGGTTAATACTATCTGTCCAAAATGTGGTGGCCCAGCAAAACGAGAAACAAATACTATGCCGCAATGGGCTGGATCATGCTGGTATTTCCTCAGGTATCCAAATCCCAATTTAACTGATAAACCATTTGATCGTACCGATATGAATTATTGGTTGCCTGTTGATTTATATGTGGGTGGTATTGAACATGCAATTTTGCATCTTTTATATTCACGTTTTTATGTAAAAGTATTGCATGATTTAGGTTATTTGCCCTTTGATGAACCATTTGCGTATTTGTTTAATCAAGGCATGGTGCTCAAAAAATCAGATAAAACTGGGCATGTTGAGAAAATGTCTAAATCAAAAGGTAATGTGGTTAACCCTGACGAAATAGTGGAAAAATATGGGGCTGATACGTTGCGCATGTATATGATGTTTATGGGGCCACCAGAGCTTGATTGTGAATGGCAAGATGCTGGCTTACAAGGTATCAAACGATTTACTAATCGCTTGTGGGATTATCTTACTCATGAACATACGATATTGCCTGCTGGTGAAAAAGAAGATCCAAAAGTAACCAAGCGATTGCATAAGTTTCTAATTGATTTTCAAGAACGGCTTGCTTTGTTTAAACCAAATACCGCAATTGCTGCATTAATGGAATGGTTAAACGATGCGCACGATCAAAAGATGCGATTAAGTACTAATTCACTTGAAAAGATACTTGCATCACTTTCAGTGTTGGCGCCTTATATGGCAAGTGAATTAACGCAGCGATTGTTGGGTAAAGAGATTACGCAGCTCCATTGGCCAAAACCAGACGCATCTCTTGCAGCAGATAAAGAAGTTACAATTGTAGTGCAAGTTAATGGGAAAGTGCGTGCACAGCTTGAAGTACCGGTAGATAGTACGCAAGATGCTGTTGAGGCCCAATCACGATTATTAGTTGCGCAATGGCTTGAAGATAAAATAGTGAAACGAATTATCTTTGTGAAAAATAAACTGATTAATTTTGTGGTTAGTTAATTACTTATGGTCCTTTATGGACCCTGAATTTTTTTAAATAATTTAATCAAGTTTAAGCGACTCTATACCATTTTGTAATCTAATATCTTCTTCCATTAATCGTTGTTCTTCTAAAAGTAATTGAGCTTGGTAATTTTCTTTATTCATAGCAGTATAGGTATGTTCTTCATTTTTTGTCTTATACTTTTCAGCGTTTTGTTTTGTTTGATTCGGTTCGATGAGGGAAGGTATTTTCTTTTCATCAGATGATGACTCTTCTGATGATTCCCAATTTGATGAAGCATCAGAAGTGGATGATACTTCATATTGATCAGAATCAATAAAATTTTTTACCCGATTAATTTCATTAATAATATGTTCTTTAGCTACAATAGCTATCTTCTCAATGGGTTTTTCTTCGCGAGCTACAAACGTATGTGGTAATAATACCAATAAAAAAAGAGTATATTTAATATAATTCATAATGATGAGCGTGTTCCTTGGTTATTATTTATCTTTAAGTGAGCGCAGAAGAGCTCGTCTTATATTGCTTTCATATTGTTTTTCGGTATCAGTTTTATTGTTTTCATCTTCAACATACCATTGATATTCTTGAGTACTTTCATCATCTTCTTCGGAATAGTTATGCCTATCGATATTCTTCTCTTTAGAAAGAAGTTGTTTTTTTGCTTGAAATAATAGATTTCGTGTTTTGGTGATACGGGGCTTTTTTTTCTTGGCTGGTTTTTTAAGTTGCTGAGATCTCATTGATTCAAACTTTCTTTTAATACGTCTGCATTCTAGGTTTCTTTCTGTTCTAGTGAGAGGTTGCTCGCATGGTCTTTTTTCATCGGCATAGCCATTTACTCCAATAATCATTAAAAAGTAACATAAACTGATAGTAATTCGATGCATGTTAATCCTTGCACTTATGGGGTAATACTTTTTACCATAGTTACTAAGAGTAGCGCAAAAACCTTATTTTAAAAGTATTTTTGCGAAAAATAACGGAGTATAAAATATGACCCGTACAGTTGAGGTTACCCATTCTTCAAAAATTTTATTTCCGGAAGCAAAAATCACTAAAGGTGAATTTGTTGCCTATTATGAATCAATCGCACCTCTTATGCTGCATTATGCAAAATCGCGATTAGTGGTAATGCATCGATACCCAAATGGTATTGATCATGAAGGTTTTTATCATAAAGATATTCCTGATTATTTTCCCAAATGGATTGCCCGTAAAAAAGTAAAACGAAAAGAAGGTGGGTATGTAACGTATGCCGTTATAAAAAATGAAGCAACGATTGTGTATTTGGCCAATCAAGTATGTATTACCCCTCATTTATGGTTGAGTAAAGAAGATAAACTTAATTATCCAGATCGACTAATTTTTGATCTTGATCCTTCAAAAAAAGGTTTTGCCTTAGTACAAAAAGTTGCACGATATATAAAAGATCTTTTGGATGAATTAGAGATGCCAAATTTTGTTATGTTAACTGGTTCACGTGGGGTGCATATATATATTCCATTAAAGCGTACGCATACGTTTGATTATGTGCGAGAATTTGCTCACGATATGGCAACATATATTGCCTATTTATATCCGCGTGATGCAACCGTTGAAGTTCGTAAAACAAAACGCCGTGGACGTATATTTATTGATTGGTTAAGAAATGCTTTTGGAGCTACTGGTGTTGCTCCTTATGCGGTTCGTGCTCGAAAAGGAGCGCCTATTGCCACCCCTATTGAATGGAAAGAGCTCTGGCATAAATCAATGACTCCTGATAAATATACAATAAAAACGATTAATAAACGGCTCGCACAAAAAAAGGATCCATGGTCTGTTATAAGTAAATCAGCCTGTAGCTTAAAGAAAGCACGTAAAAAATTGGATCAATTGTTAGAGGAACTTGAATGAAAATCTTTTTAGATACAGCGAACGTTGCAGCAATTAGAAAATGGGCGCGTACCGGGCTCATTAATGGAGTTACCACCAATCCTACTCATTTGAGTAAAGAGGGAGGGGATCCCGTTGCTCATGTGAAAGAGATTTGCAAGATATTACCAAAAGGTGATATCAGTGTTGAGGTAACTGAGAAAGAGCCAGAGAGCATTTATAAACAAGCACTCGCTATTGCGAAATTGAGCGATAATGTGGTAGTCAAAGTGCCGTGTCATCACGCATATTATGAAATTATTCATAGATTAGTGAAAGATGGCATCAAATTAAATATTACGCTCGTATTTTCTCTGGTTCAAGGGCTCTTGATGAGTAAACTTGGCGTACTTTATATTTCGCCTTTTATTGGGCGCCTGAACGATATTGATGCTGATGGCATCGAGGTATTGAGTGAACTATGTACAATGGTAGAGATTTATAACTATAACACTCAGGTATTAGCTGCTTCAATTCGTGGGGTACCAGATTTGGATGGTGCTATCATGGTGGGTGCCCATGCTGCAACAGTGCCCATTGCGGTATTTGAAAAAGCTATCAACCATGTGTTAACCGATCAGGGCATTGAAAAGTTCGATGCTGACTGGCAAAAATTAGGTATCAAACAGTTTCCTTAACCATATTTTAAGAAGCAATTAAGCAATATTTTCAATTAAAAGGGGATTTTACTCACTATACCCTTGATTTTTCATATTTCCTATTTGTAAATTATATATAAGAGGTATATAGAAATAGTAAGGGAGTGAAGGGGATGAATAATCGAAGAGTAGTAATATTAGCAGTTCTTGCTTTATTGGCAGCAGGTATGCGTTTGTGGGCGAGTAAGCCAGCACCGCGGTCTAATGGGTATACCAAGAAATGTATAGTAAAAAGCGGTATTATAGTTCCTGAGAATCCTCCCAAAAATTATTCCTATAGTTTTTATAATGCGCCTATGAGATCACGTGAGTTTGCTGGTGCAGCGACTTGCTATGTAACACTTGCGCCTGCAACTAAAGTCCAGGTGATTGATGCATTAAAAAAATATAATTCTGATATACCGATTACTGATGAAGCACTTAACAGTGAGGAAAACACCGTAGTGCATATGGTGATAGAAGATTTGCGATATATAAAGAAACTTACCGTAGGAAAGGCGATTTGGCTTCTAGAGCACGGACCAAAGAAAAATATTAGGCGTTCTATGCAAGTAAAGCCTGCACCAAGAATTAGTTAAAAAGGAGAGAGGGGTGAAAAAATTAATAGTAGTATTAGTAGCAATGGGGATAATAGGAAGTATACAGGCTGTTTCATCAGGAGGTTATACTAAAACCTGCGATGTAAATCAAAGCAGATCTCCACATACCTATTCGTATACTCAAAAGATTATGTTTCATGGAAAAAGAACAACCAGATATTGCTATGTAACAATTAGTAAGAAAACCAGACAAAAGATTATTGATAAGCTGTATGAACTTTGTAAGACATATGCATCTGATCCACAAAGAACCTATGTTCATCAATTGCCACACAAAAAAGGATCAAATGTTGATAAAGTGCTTATCGATTTTGTTCAAGTGAGTCAATTCTATACTATAGCCGATGTGATCAAAGTATTAGAGAGAAATAATAATGAGGAATTATCACCATCTGGGACCGTTGAGTAATAAAAATTAAGGAAAATAGATGAAAAAAATAGGTATGATAGCTTTAATAAATATAGCTATCTTGGGAAGCATGCAGGCAGCAGATGCTGCAAAGGGATATGCAAAGAAATGTTATTCAGTTGAATTTATGCGGCGTGCGCGTATACGATTAGCACCTTTTACGTATTCACTCACAGAAGAGCGGGTATCAGATGGTAAAAAGCAATCGCATCGTTGTTTTGTAACATTGGATGAAGAAGCCCGTAAAAAAGTAGTCGAGACATTACAAGCGATAATGAAAAAAGGGAACCTTGATCCAGCAAAAACCTATGTAACTAATGGGCATATTCCACGTGGTAAAGATGCTGAATGGCATACCGATCGCGTACTTGATGATTTTATGAAAGTAAATCCGCGCTATACGATTAAGCAGGTGATTGATATATTGCAAGCAAATAACGGACAAACATTATCAAAAAGTTAGATGGCACGATCAAATCAACTGCGCGTTTTATTAGTAAGTAATACCTATACGCCCTATGGCGGTGGATTAGTTAGTTCACTTAATGCGCATATCAATGCATTACAGCAAGCTGGCCATGAAGTACGGCTTGTTACCTTGCAATTTCTTGATAAACATGATGATGATCCTTCATATATAATTCGCATACCAACTTTATTTCGCTTTAAATATGTCCACAATCATATGGGGATTCCTTTGCATAGCTTGCACGTTATTGATCAGATTATCTCTGATTTTAAGCCCGATATTGTGCACGTACATCATCCTTTTTTATTAGGGCCAATTGGCCAAAAAGCTGCACGAAAATATGGTATTCCCGTATTTTTTACCTATCATAGTGTATATGAAGCATTTTTACATAATGTTCCATTGCCACAGTTTATAACTGAACCACTTGCCATGTATTGGATCAAACAATTTTGCAGGTCAGTTGATGGGATTATTACCCCGAGTAGAGCCGTTGCGGCGCAGGTTCACGCATTTAATACTACTCAACCAATTGCAGTAATCCCCAGTGCCGTACAAGAAGAATTTATATTGAATGGCCCGCCAACGCATACCAATTCAAATCAACTACGTTTACTGACCGTGAGTCGCTTTTCTAAAGAGAAACAGCTGCATACATTATTGGATGTGTGTGCACAATTAGATCCAGCAACCTATCAGTTTACTCTGATTGGCTATGGGTCAGAATTCAAACCATTACAACACTATGCGTATCATACCTTAAAGCTTTCTCCTGATAGGGTTTCCTTTATTCATAAACCAAGCCGTGCCGATTTAATCAACCACTATCGCCATGCCGACCTCTTTTTATTTTCTTCATCAGTTGATACGCAAGGGATGGTGCTTGCCGAAAGCATGGCCAGCGGGGTACCCGTCATCGCCGTTGATGGCCCGGGGCAACGCGATATTATTGAGCAGGGTAAAAATGGATATATTGTGCAATCGCTTGGCGAGATGCAGCAAATGATTGAAAAGATTGCTGATGATAAAGAGCCATTAAAATCTCTCAAAAATAATGCCTGGCAAACGGGTAAGCAGTACAATCTGGATAGAATGGCCAACCAGCTGATTGAGTTTTATAAAAGTTTATAGGGTTGAGTCATAAAATCAGCAATTTTACCTTTAGGTAAGCCGATTTTTGCACTATACTGAGTAGTATGAAGAAGCGTGGAAATACCTTTCAACTCTCATTACCGTATCAGCCTTCAGGGAGCCAACCTGAGGCGATTAAACAGCTGACCGCCAATCGGCCAGGAAAATCTACGCTGGTTGGGGTAACCGGTTCGGGTAAGACGTTTACCATGGCTAATGTGATTGCAAGCCAGAATAAGCCGGTATTGGTGTTGGCGCCCAATAAAACGTTGGCAGCCCAGCTGTATGAGGAGCTTTCGCTCTTTTTCCCTGAGAACAAGGTCTGCTATTTTGTTAGTTATTATGACTATTATCAGCCAGAGAGTTATCTGCCGGCGCAGGATATTTATATCCCAAAAGAGACGAAAGTAAATAGCGAGATTGAGCGACTGCGAGTTGAAGCAACGGCCTCGATTATCAACCGCCGTGATACGATAGTGGTCTCATCAGTTTCCTGTATCTATTCGCTTGGTAATCCGCATGATTATCGCGATTTGGCTTTTTCATTGCAGGTTGGCCAAAACATAAAACGGATGGATTTAATCAAGCAACTGATTTTTATTCAATATAAGCGTAATGAAATTGATAAGGGATCAGGAACATTTCAGGTGATCGGTAACACCATTGAAATTAATTTGCCGTATTATCAAGATAAGCTTCGTATCGAATTATTTGGTGACACCATTGAAGGGATGCAATGGGTAAGCAAGCTCAATAATAAGGTGATGATGGAACTTGATAACACCGTTATTTTTCCGGCAAAACATTTTGTAACCACAAAGGATAAAAAAAATGCCGCGATGGCAAGCATCAAAGCAGAACTTGATGAATATGCGCCCACATTGAAAAATCCTTTATACCAAGAGCGTCTTAAAACTCGGGTAACGCATGATCTTGAGATGCTGCAAGAAATTGGCTATTGCACTGGTATTGAAAATTATTCGAGCCATTTTGATGGCCGTAAACTAGGTGAGCCGCCATATTGTTTATTTGATTTCTTTGGGGATGATTTTCTATTGATTATTGATGAGTCGCATATTGCCGTGCCGCAGTTGCGTGGTATGTATGCCGGGGATCGGGCACGTAAAAAATCGCTCATCGAATATGGATTTCGGTTACCAAGCGCATCTGATAATAGGCCACTCAAATTTGAAGAGATCGAGCGGTATTTCAACGATGTTATCTTTGTATCAGCAACCCCATCAGAATATGAGTTACGAAACTCAGAT
>Ga0055448_10000003_pt1 | contig 60878 bp, 53 predicted proteins | sample China_Galinas_PW_4_FD_57744 | JGI IMG/M metagenome (GOLD analysis project Ga0055448, IMG submission 57744) | Wetland microbial communities from San Francisco Bay, California, USA, that impact long-term carbon sequestration - China_Galinas_PWA_D2 | ecosystem: Environmental > Aquatic > Marine >... | reverse complement strand
TGTCTTCCCTGCATCAATGTGAGCGGCAATACCTATGTTTCTATATTTTTGTAATGGATTACTCATGCCTAATTACCTACCATGCATAGTGAGAGAAGGCTCTATTTGCTTCTGCCATTCGGTGAATATCTATTTTTTTCTTCACTGCACCACCACGTCCTTCATGCGCATCCATTAATTCACGCGCAAGACGAATGCCCATTGTTTTATCTGGGCGAGCTGCTGCTGCACCAATTAACCAACGTATTGCAAGCGCACGACCTCTATCAGGATTCACTGCACGTGGAATCTGATACACGCTTCCCCCCACACGGCGAGAACGAACCTCAACAGCAGGAACCACTTGCTCAAAAGCCTTATAGAAATAATCTAGCGCCTTTTGCGTGTCACCATTTTGCTTTTTAGTAATTTGGTCAATCGCATCATACATAATTTTACGGGCCGCATTTTTTTTGCCACGCCACATAATAACGTTGATCATTTTTTGTACTAATTCTGAACTGAATCGTACATCAACACCTATATCTCGTTTACTTCGTTTTCTTTTTCGCCTTGGCATAACCAAACCTTGCTTTATAAACCGTTAATTATTTTTTCGGACGTTTAGCACCATACAATGAACGTGATTGCTTTCTGTTTTCTACTCCAGCAGTATCAAGTGCACCACGAACAATGTGATATTTCACACCGGGTAAATCTTTTACTTTACCACCGCGAACCAATACTACAGAGTGTTCCTGTAAGTTGTGTCCTTCACCTGGAATATATGCAGTTACCTCTATACCAGTAGAAAGCTTAACTCTTGCTACTTTACGTAACGCAGAGTTCGGCTTTTTAGGTGTCACAGTAAATACCCGTGTACACACGCCGCGCGCCTGAGGCTTACCTTTAAGCGCTGGGCTTTTGGTCTTTTCCTTTTTCTTGCTTCGTCCCGATCTACAAAGCTGATTTATCGTAGGCATACCTATATATTCCCAAGTTTAACGGTGATCTTTAAAATTTATTGCAAAACCGCAATCTTTTGCTCTCAGCCCACAGAAATAAAGGCTGAAAGCTACTAGTATTTTACCCTTTTTGTTAATTTTTTCAAGATTTCAACACAAAAGTAATTCGATACGTTTTTTTACCTTGTGTCTTTGTGAAAAAAGGAGAAGTAATACTTTACCTTTATACATACCTCATTTTTAAAAAATTATCAAGCAGAAAAAACCGTTTAGCCTGGGGGCACATGGACTTCTTTTACTAAGGATGCTACCTTAGAATACAATTTCTATTAACCCTTTTGATTATTCTGGGAAGGATTTTTTCAATGAGCATCGTAAAAATAGCCTTATTTGCAAGCCAAAATATCTTTTTTATCATCATTGGACTCTTCGGGATAGGCTTTCTCATCGGCTTTCACGAGCTTGGCCACTTTCTATTTTGCAAGTTATTTGGCGTAAAAACCCCCAGTTTCTCTATAGGCTTTGGCCCACGTCTTATTCAGCGTAAAATTGGCGATACAGTATTTACTCTTTCTGCTATTCCTCTGGGCGGCTATGTAGAAATTGCCGGATCAGCAGAAGTTGGCCAAGGCGAACAAAAAGAAGCCCGTAGCGTTAATCCTGACTCATTTGCCGCCAAACCCTACTATCAAAAGCTTCTCATCATGATTGGCGGGATTATGTTTAACCTCGCCTTTGCCTACACCGCATTCATTGCAATTTGTATGTTCGGACTTCCTAATTCCCCGATACTCTATCCATTTAATGCCAACCCAATAATTCAAACAATAGCCCCTGAAGGAGCTGCTGCTCAAGCAGATCTTCGGGTAGGAGACCGAATTGTATCGTTAGATAGCACTCAATTTCAAGGCAATACCCTCGGATTACTCAAAGCAATTAGTGCCCATCCTGGCAAATCCATGCAGCTTACTATTGAACGAAATGGCACCCAAAAGACAATTCCGATAATCATTGGCACTCAACAGCGCATGGGGAAAACAGTTGGTAGCCTTGGGGTCATATTTACCATGCAAGATCAGCCAGGATTAAATCCTTTGGCCGCAGTTAAGAAGGGAATTAAACTCGCTAATTCTTACATCAAACAAACTTTCTTAGCATTTAAGCATATATTTGCAAAAGCTGATGTAAGTTCAGTAGGTGGCCCTCTTTCAATCATTCAGCAAACTATTAAAGGTGCTGAGAAGGGAATTAAAGTATTTCTAGCATTATTAGCTATCATCAGCATCAATTTAGCTATTTTAAACCTGATTCCATTACCAATCTTAGATGGTGGCCAAATTCTCTTTTATACGATTGAAACCATTATTCGACGTCCGTTACCTGAAAAAGTACGTATGATTATTCATATAGCAACCTGGATTGGCTTCTTGATTTTGTTTATCTATCTAACAGCTCAGGATATTCTTCGTATGGAATGGGTTAAAAGCCTTACTGGAATGGTAAGCAAATAAGCTATTTTTAGGCAGTAAAAAAGGGGGGACTTTTAGATCCACCCTTTTGTTTTGGCTAAATTATTTAGCTACTGTTTTAACCTGAGCGGCATGCGGGTGTTTCTCCCCAACATATACCTTTAATTTTTTGATAATTTCACGGCTCAGACGATTTTTTGGCAACATACGCTCTACCGCCTTTTCAATAATTCGAGTTGGGTGCTTTGCAAGCATTTCTTTCGCGGTCATACTTTTTTGACCACCCATCCAGCCAGTATAGCGAACATACTCTTTATCTTTCCACTTATTACCAGTTAATCGAACCTTTTCTGCATTGATTACTACTATATAATCACCACAGTCAGTATGACGAGTAAATTCTGGACGATCTTTACCACGAAGCTTTTCAGCAATCTCAGTGGCCAATCGACCTAATACTTTATTAGTTGCATCAATACAAATCCAAGTTGGATTTCTATCTTCTTTACGCATAAAAAATGTTCTATTCATATCCATGGGAAAGAACCTATCTTAAGTTTTTAGAGCTAATCAGCTTTTCTTTATCTGTTGAGTAAAATGAACGAAACTCTTATTTAATGTAGAATAAAACTGTTTTTCGGTCAAATTATATACCATTTACATATTGACATAAAACGCCGAATAATGCTATAAGAAAGGAATATTTAGTTCACATAGCTCATTTGAGAAACAGGAAAATTTTACATGCATAATTCGATCATAGTTCTGCTCCCGCCGCTTATTGTTCTCATCAGCGCTTTTATTACGCGTCGATTAAATCCTTCTTTGCTCCTTGGGGTGATAAGTGCGGGTTTTATTGCTGCTAATTTTTCTCCTTGGGGTTCGTCACAGCTTATTTTTTCACGATTTATTGAACAGATCACCGATATCGATAATTTGTTATTGTATGCATTCCTGCTCATGATTGGGGTCTTAATAACATTGATTGGGCGAACGGGCGGTGCAACTGCTTTTGGCCGTGCTATTACACGTCATATTAAGAATGGCACTATGGTTGAAACCGCAACGATTATGTTTTCTTCCGTATTGTGTATCGATGATTATTTAAGCTCATTGACTGTTGGCTATGTTATGCAACCGCTTACTGATCAATATCGTATTCCACGGGCAAAACTTGCATTTTTAGCCCATTCGCTTGCTGGACCCATGGTTGTTTTAATGCCAATATCTGGGTGGATCTCTTTCATGACTGCTCAATTGAATTTAGCTGGTATTGATACTGATGCAAAAATATTAATGGAGCCATTTTTTGCCTATTTAAGTTCGCTTCCATTTATGCTCTATTCATTTGGCATGATTGCTAGTACCTGGTTTATTGTACGTGCTGGTATTTCATATGGTGCAATGAAAAAACATGAGGAGATTGCGCAGAAAGAAGGAAACTTTTTTGGCGGAAAAGATCCAATTATACGTGGTTTTAAAAAATCTGAAGTTGGTCAAGGAACGATTTGGGATTTATTGGTACCACTTATCAGTTTAATTAGTTTTGTGCTGATCGGCATGCCACTAATGCAAAGTTTTTTTAGCTCAGAATTGGTTTTGTGTCTTTCAGTATTGGGAGCACTTGTCATTAGTATTGTGTTTGCAACCATACGCAGTAAATTATCAACAAGTACTATACCAACTATTTTTGCCCAAGGATCATTTTTAATGTCTGAAGCGGTAGTCATGGTTGTATTAGCTTCAATTTTAGGTACGATGTTAAAATCTGATCTGTTCACTGGCCATTATTTAGCTCATGCATTGCTTGGCAGCATATCAATTGCATTCTTACCAGCTATGTTTTTTGGTATTTCAGTAATTATTGCAACTATCACCGGCTCTTCGTGGGGTACGATGGCGCTTATGCTCCCTATTGCCGTGCCAATGCTTACCTCATTTACTGGCGTTGCATTACCAACCGCTCCTGCAAATATTCCATTATTATTTCCATTGCTCGGTGCTATTTTTTCTGGTTCAGTCTGTGGTGATCAAATTTCACCAATTTCTGAAACAACCATTATGGCATCAACAAGTTCTGGCTGTTATCCGCTTGATCATGCCTATACACAAGCATTTTATGCAATACCGGCAATCATTTGGGCTGCAATTGGTTTTGTATTATGCGGATTTCTTACAGGCGCTTCATTTTGGCTACAAGCAGCTATTACCTCAGCTGTCACCGTAATTGGCAGTTGCCTAACGTTATATGTTCTCAGTCGATTGTCAGGACGTATTAAGTAGCCATTTCACTATATATTCATAACTTATACTTTTTGTTTGTCAGCAAAGTAACACATCGTTATGGAGAAAATTATTTATGAAAAAATTAAAATTGGCATTATTTATTTTTAGTTTATTTGCATTACATGTATCGTTATGTGCCCAAGAAGGATTTTATATTCCAGGAACCTTCAAATTTACCAGCGATCATAGCATCCCTACAGACTTTACATTCAAGGTAATATGGCCTAAAAAACCTATTGAAACAGTTCATAGATTGTCATTTGAGATTTCACCAGAAGTTATCACATCAGTTGCTGGCATTTCTCTCAGTGTGGCAGGAGCTGTGCTCATGGGTTATGCTTCGTATGGGATGACATCAGGCGATGATTCTCATCAAGATAAATATCAATATGCACGCAATACTGGCGTTGTAATGTTTGTAAGTGGACTTGCTATCCCTCTTGCAACGCATGCAATAAGTTATTTATCGAACAATTAATTAAATTGTTGTTGCACCATTTTTTCAATTTCTTCAGAAGCTTTTGGAATATCTTCACTCAAACAGATGGCGCCATCTTTGGTCATCCAATAATCATCTTCAATACGAATACCAGTACGCTCTTGAGGAATATAAATGCCTGGTTCTATAGTAAACACATCACCTTCTTTAAGTGGTGTTGCATATGAACCAACATCATGTACATCCATGCCTAAATAATGACCAACACCATGTACAAAATAGTTGCCATAACCACGTTCTTCAATGAATTTTTTTGCTAAATGATGAAGTGATTGTTCAGGATTATTTTTATTATTTAACCACATGCCTGGTTGTGCCAAATCAGCAATATATTTTTGTGTTTCAAGTACGATATTATAGAGCTCTTTTTGCCGTTTAGTGAATGTGCCTGATACTGGATAGGTACGTGTTATATCAGCACAATAATAATCAAACTCAGCACCAATATCGACAACTACCAAATCACCATTACGCACAACATTACGATTAACTACATAATGCAACACGGTGCCATTAATGCCGCTTGCAACAATACTTGGAAAGGCAATTCGGGCGCCAGCACCAATAAAAATATATTCTAAACCTGCTTGTATTTCCGATTCAGGCACGCCATCAGCAATTGCTTGCGCTGCTGCTTCTTGCGCTAATGTGGTAATATTAATCGCGCGGTAAATGCGTTCTATTTCTGCTTGACTTTTACTACGTCGCAATGCCGCAACTATTGGTGAAATATCTTGCATATCTTGCGCAAATCCAGGAATCCACTGTGATATATAGGCAATAATTGATCGTGTTGAGATGTATGATGATTGATCAGTTGGATTGAGTGCAAAAAATGTTGCTCCTTCAGTTTTTTCTTTATTAATAAAAGCAAGCAACTGCTCAACCTCATCTTTATGAAAAAATGGATTAATTTGATACCCACGACATGGTTTTCCTAAATCAGTGATGGTATCAAGGGTTAATTGTTCTGCATTCTCTTGAGTAAGCGGAATATCTTGATGCATCCAAATAGAACGATCTACCCCACACACAGGAGTAAACAAAGTGGTTTTACCTGAAAGATCAAGTGCAAGCACTACGCCAGGCTCTTCGATGCCGGTAAAATAATAAAATGAACTTTCTTGACGAAAACGAGCACGATCATGTTCAAAATCAGCAAATAATAAAACAATACCCTTTTGTATCTTTGGATACCGCGCTTTAATTTGTTCAACTAATGCATCTCTACGTTCTTTAAATAATGAAAAATTTTTTATTTGTGGCATATCTATTTGCATCGTAAATCCTTTACCTCCAATACTGATTAACACCATATAGAGCAGCCATTTCCACACCCCTTTTCCCTTTTGCTAAAAAGGACGCCGCTCTGCCAACGCCTTAAATACGGTTACCCGATCCATCGCATCTAATGCAGAACCAACAGGAATACCACGTGCCAAGCATGAAACTCGCACTGGCTGCTCTTTTAATTTTCGCGCAATAAATGCAGCTGTTGCTTCACCTTCTGGTGTTTGATTTGTTGCTAAAATAAGTTCGGTTACCTGTTTAGTTTGTACACGCTTGATCAACGGTTCAATAGTTAAATCATCAGGGCCGATACCTTCGAGCGGATAAATTAATCCACCAAGAATGTGATATACTCCGTCATAGCCACCAGTTTTTTCAATAGCAAGCAAATCATGCCACGTGGCAACAACACACACTAATTGCTGATCACGCTTTGGTGCATTGCAAAATAAACAGGCAGCATCCGCTTCTTGCCAAGCAAAACAAATCGAACATGGAATTACTTTCTCTTTTGCGGCCAAAAGTGTTGCACAAAATTGCTCAAGATGTTTTTCATCCATGGTGAGAAAATGCGTTACTATACGATAAATATTGCGATTCGCTAAATATGGTATCTGTTGTAGCGTATTGACCAATCTATTAAGCGTTGGCACCTGTTTAATCATTACCCACCTTTTTATTTATAATGTACCTTCACATGAGCTGGCTGTGAACGCCATTTTGTTATCTGTTTTTGTATCACTGATTGCAACACCATAAGCAACGTACTCACAGCGATATATAAAGTTAATCCTGCTGAAAAACTCGCAGAGAATGCACCAAATCCAATACCAATGATAATAAACATTACCCGCTGTTCACCAGGCATTGTTGCTGCTTGTGCAAGCATACCAAACGTAAGAAGACCCGGTAATATGTAATAGGGATCAGGTGCTGAAAGATCTGGCATCCATAAGAATGGCGCCTTATATAATTCAATAGAGCTTCCTAACACACGGCTCAACGCAAAAAATACCGGAATTTGTAATAACATCGGCAAGCAGCCACCTAATCCAGGCAAGCCATACTTACGAATAATTTCTGCTTTTTCACGCGCCAATCTCTCAGGATCATTTTTATATTTTTGCTCAACATAACTGAGTTTTTTCTTCAATTCTTTGCTTTTACGCGCTTGCTTTTCAGAATTTGCTGCAAATGGTATTAATAGTAAGCGAATCAAAAGAGTAACAGCAATGATTGCTAGGCCATAATTTCCTAAATATCGATAGAAAAATTTTAATATTTTGAGAAGAACCTTGGCAATGGGCGCTAACAATCCTGAGTATTCAAGCGTTTGTTCAAGGCGAGGGTCAACTTCCGCTATTGCTTTCTCTTCTTTCGGTCCGAAGTAGAATGATATGTGCCATGTTTTAACTTCTTGGATTGTTGGCCCCTCTAAAATAACTGAAATATTTTTCTGATCAGTTAATCTAAAATAGCCGCGCTGGGTAAAATGTTGCGCATCTTTTATCATAGTTTGAATGGTGTAACGACTATCAGCACCAAACAATGTTGGTTGGAACCATCCTTTATCTGGATTGATAGAACTACAAGAAATTTTTACGATTGAATTTTTTTGATTCGTATAAATACCTGAGATAATGTCACGGCGTCGGGTTTCAAGCATATCCGGCGCAGGGAAGAAAATACGTGGCTGAACATGCTTACCAGATTCAGGTGTTATCGTAAGATCAAGATCAATCTCATATGTTTCTTTTGAGATAGTGAATTTCTTTTCAATAGTACCAACATGTTTTGCTTGCGCTCGATAGGTCAGATAAATAGCGCTTGATGTATCTTCTTGTTTGATCAGCTCATATTTATATGGTGTTTGCTTATCAAGTGCCACTAAAAAGCATTGTTCTTCTTTATTCTCCGTTGGCTCGATGGTAGTGAAGATGTCTAATAATTTACCATCTACTATGCGCTTAATACCGTATTCTTCAATCGTTGCACCCGCAGTTGAAAATACCATCCGTGCTAGCTCAGTTTCTACTACGGCTTGCTGGCCTTTAATCCCAAGATCTTGGTCAACAAAATCAACCTCAATATTCAGCGGTTTTGCTATCAATTCACCTGATTTGGGTGCTACAAATTCTTTGCCTTCTTGAACAACTTCAACTTGAGTACCATCAGATGCTTTAGCAAATTCAATAATATTGAAATATTGCAACCCAAAAATAATTAAAAACCAGGTGCCCATCATCACAAGCCCATCTCTGAGGTTTATCCTCTTATCTGAGCTTAAAATGCCTAAATAGCGCAACATAGACATGCTGGCGATCGAAACCCCAGCCAAAACTATAAAATCTCTGATACTCATTCTTTTGATCCTTTGAAAGCAATTCATTGCCGAAATAGATAAATAATTATTTTAAAATAACACAGAAATAGTACATCAGCTACTTTTCTCTCCCCGATCGGTTGAGTACGAGGAATAAATTACGTTACCTTTTTTACAAGATTGGCATATTATTTCAAAATATCGATGATATAAGGAGAAAAGAGTATGAAGATGCAAAGACGTCAATTTCGCATTGGTGAACTGGCACAACATTTGAACTTGGAAAAATTTGTTATCCGTTTTTGGGAAAAAGAATTTGGTATCAAAACTACACGATCTGCAGGAGGCCAACGATTTTATCAAGAAAAAGATCTTGAAACATTCAAAAAAATAAAAACCTTGCTTTATGATCGTGGATTTACCATTAACGGTGCTAAAAAAATATTAAATAAAAAAAATACTGAAATTACAGTGGTCGGTTCCCAAAAAACATCTATGCAATCAGAAAATAAACAGCCAAGTAAAGAAATAGAAAAAGAACTCATGACCTTGCGTAAAAAACTCCATAAACTCAAAGAGCTCTTATAAAAAACAATTTTTTATGCTAGTTTTTTGAATCATTTTTTAATTACTTACTTACGAATAACAACATATGTATCGAAAAAAAGCCCATATACACTTTGTGGGAATCGGTGGCATTGGTATGAGTGGCATTGCAACCGTTTTGCGTTATCAAGGTTATAGCATCTCTGGCTGTGATCGTGATTTACAACAACAAAGTGTTAAAAAACTTCAAGAAATTGGCTGCATTGTGCAGAGTGGGAATAATACGCCGGCATGCAATGATAAAACTATTGATGTCCTCGTGTATTCATCTGCTATTAAATCAAATAACCCTGAAATTATAGCAGCACAAAAGCGTGGTATTCCCACTATTTCTCGTGCACTCATGCTTGCAGAGCTCATGCGCACCAAATATAGCATCGCCATTGCCGGATCACATGGCAAAACAACAACCACTTCATTAATTGCACATCTTTTAATTGAAGCTGGTCTTGACCCAACCGTTATTATTGGTGGTCATTTAAAAAATATTTCAACAAATGCACGTATTGGTGAGGGTGATTTCTTAGTTGCTGAAGCAGATGAAAGCGACCGTTCTCTATTACATTTACATGCAACGTTAGCCGTTATTACCAATATTGATCTGGAACATTTAGAAACCTATTCAGATTTGAATGATGTTAAAAACACGTTTCAACTCTTTTTAAATAATCTTCCATTTTATGGAAAAGCAATTGTATGCGTTGATGATCCACATATTCGCTCAATATTACCAATGCCTCACCTTAAAACAATTACCTATGGCATCGAGTATCCAGCACATATTTCAGCAACCAATATTCAATTACATCCTGATTATTCTACATTTGACCTGCAAATTGATACTCACTTAACGCCGATACGGACCACATTACTTGGTCAACATAATATTCTTAATATCCTTGGCGCTATCGCACTCGCTCGAGAGCTTGGCGTATCGGAATCAAAAATCGCCGCTGCGATAAAAACATTTAAAGGGGTTGAGCGGAGATTCTCTTATAAGGGAACATTCAAAGGCGTGGAAATTTTCGATGATTATGGCCATCATCCAAAAGAGATCGCCTGTACATTGTCTGTTGCCAAACGACGTGCGAAAAAAAAGTTAACCATATTATTTCAACCCCACCGCTTTAGCCGCACGCAGGCATTATGGAATGATTTTATTGCTACTTTTTTAGCAAGTGACATTGATCGGCTCATTATTACTGATATTTATCCAGCCAGCGAAGAGCCAATTGATGAAGTAACCGGCAAAAATCTTGCTATTGCTCTGCAAAAACATAATCCAAAATTTTCTATTGCATATATTCCCTTTGATACAGAATTTAAACATATAAAAAAATCTTTAGATCCGCTCCTCGAAGATGACGATCTTTTACTGCTTCTCGGGGCTGGTAAAATGAATAAACTGGTTGAATATTTGTAAAATACTCCAGGGCTTAAAAGCCCTGGTATCACACAAAATTTTTCACCATACTACGTTTTCCGAACTCCGAATAGTTTTACGGCCATTCATCCACAAAATAACATTCATGATTTTCTGGCAAGAGAGGATAAAAATTATTGTTTAATGATACTGTTCATTGCTATTTTAAAAATATTAGGGATCAATTTTTGCTGCTATGAAGCTTGAAGCAAAGTGCACAATAAGAGGGAAATAGTGAAGAAATTACTTTTATATATGCTCTTTTATATGCTCTTTCTGAGCTTCTCTCTCTATGCACCTCAATATAAAAAAACAACACCACTCGCTCTGATTGCTGGAAGTACGCTGGCGGCATATTCTATCCAGCGATCAACTTCAAAGTCTTCATCAGTTCAAGAATCAAAAAATTCATCAAAAAATAGATCTATGCCTCCTAAACATATCGTGCGCGTTACTCAGCGGTAATGGAAGCATTACCTCAAGTTTTTTACAAATATCGCCTATTTAACAGCGTAAACCATTGATTTCCTCCTTTAAAATAGACTAGAATTGAATTAATAGGAGAAAAAGCTTTAGGGAGAAATCTATGAAGAAATATATATTAGTTATAACTGCTATTAGTGTGGGATTACTCGGATCACCTGCGCGAGCTGATGAAGCAAAAGGTGGCGTCATTGGCGCTATTACTGGTGGTGGTCTTGGTGCGGCAATTGGTGGTGCTGCTGGTGGAGGTAAAGGTGCAGCAATTGGTGGACCGGTTGGTCTTGTTGGTGGTGCACTCATTGGCTATGCGGTCAGTAAACATCGCAAAGATAAACAAGAAGCACCTGCTCCTCGTAAAAAACGCCGTGGCGGACGCCGTACGTGGAAACATAATACTCAACAGCAAGATGGAAAACAACAAAAGCCAAAGCCTGCTTATATGCAGCCCTATCGAAAACGTCAACAGAATTTAACACGTACAAGCCAGCTCAAAACAGAAAATGCGATACTCAAGAAAAAACTTTATAATCTTAAACAACAGCAAGCCCACATACAACGACGCGTCATGGGATAAAAACGCTTATTTTGACTTCTAAAACAATTTTACGATAGGCTCACTTAAAAGAAAATTTTGCTCAAAGGAGTTATATTTATGAAGTGCACTCGTATTATTGTTGGATTAAGTATTATTATAAGTTCAGTTGGTATTGCACATTCTCTTCATGCAAGCGATTATTACGGCGATGGATTTGCCCAACGTTATGGTGCAAATAGTTTCATTACCAATTCACCATTTTATTTTAAATCAAATAAAACAGCGGCAAAACAACGAAGCTATATGCAAGAAGTAGAAGAAACAACACGTCGCTATGAAGCTGATAATGTTAAAAAGACACCAAAGAAATCTAATAAAAAGAGACTTTCACGCAAAGAGCGAAAAAAGCAACGAAAAGGATGTTGTCGCTAATCTAATGAACTGACAAACAGTACTAATTCAACTTTCGCATAATTGATTGGCCGAAGAGAGATAATTGCAACGCGTTTGGGCTTATTAAATACGAGAACTGCTTCTGTTCCTTCATGTTGTACTATTTGATCCCAGCCCAAACGTTCCATCTCATACGTATAATAGGAAATTAATTCTTCAGGTGAATAATAAACAGTATAGCCGAGCAATTGGCTCGGTGTTGTTTGTTGCTGTTTGGCAAACCGGCTCACAGGACAGGCACCAAGTGGAATCGGTACATCAACTAATCGTGCTTCATGTTCACAAACAAAAGCATCAGCCAATAGAGCTGATGCTTTATCTTTTCTTGGATGGTTTTTTTTCTTAACACATCCACCAACAATACTTAATAAACAGAAAAACAATCCATACAAAGTTATGGTGCGCACGCTTCATACCTTTTTTAGGGTGATGCGCTTTTATTCTTTATCTGCTGGTTTTTCTTCTGATACAGCAGCTTCTTGTGGTTCAACTTTTTCAGGGGCTGCTTTCTTTACTGGTGTAGTAGTTTTTGCTTGTTTTGCATTGCGTGCTTCTGCCCGTTGCTCTTTTTGCTCTTTTGTAAGTACTTGTTCTTTTACACGAGCTGCTTTACCAACACGATCACGCATATAGAAAAGCTTAGCACGACGTACCTTACCAGGACGAACGAATTTAATAGATTCGATTAATGGTGATGAAAACGGAAATACCCGCTCAACTGCTACGGCATTGGCACTAATTTTTCGTACGGTAAAGGTGCTTGAAACACCTTTTTTGTGCATTGAGATAACGTCACCTTCAAAAACCTGGATACGCTCTTTATCACCTTCTTTGATACGAACTGAAACAGCTATCGTATCCCCTACCTTAAATTCTGGAAATTTACGATCCTGCAATCCAAAATTGCGAATTGTTTCTTTCGTATAGTGTTGTGCTTTCATGTTTTTCCTTGTCTTTTGACCTTAATTAAGCGTCTGTTGGTACTCATTGAATATACTTGAAAAACCGTATTTTGCCAATTTTTTTAAGCTATTCAAGCGATATTCCTAACCAGCGATCCAATACGATTGCTGCGGCAGATCGAACCGATAAGTGATTATAGGTGGTAAGCCCGATAATTGGCGGTAAAAGATAATCAACTCGTGCGATCAATTCATCTGCAAGCCCTTGTCCGGTACCAAATAGGAATAACACTGGCCGTTCCTGCTGCCAAATTTTTGATTGATCGGTAAAGGAAAGTGGCTCACACCCCGGATGTTCTTGGGCTGAGGTAGCTATCACGATTGGCTTTTTGCCTTCTTTACGCTCAATACCAGCAATAACTGCATCAAATGAATCTACTAATTCAACAGTGCTCAACGCCTTATAGCGTTGCTTGTTATATGATTTACCGCTACCTTCCTGCCAGAAAGTAAGTAATTTAGTCACTATTTTCTGCTGATCCTGCAAGGGCGTTACAATAAAAAAGTTTTTAATACCATACGTTTTACTCGAACGTGCAATATCATGAATATCAATTGAGGTTACTGAAGTAGTGCCAGCTTCTTCCTGGCCAGCAAGTGCTACCTTCGTATGCATAAGCGCCACATAATGAGAAGGAACTGCTTGATAAGCCAGTTCACACTCATACGCATTGAGTTTACTTTTTTTGAGCCAATCAAAATGATCCAATACGGTTCGCTGCGCTGCTTGTTGCTCGCGCCACTGATCAATTGCCGCATGATTCCCTGAACGCACAATATCTGGCACTTTCATATCATGCCATTCAACCGGCTCAGTATATTCAGGATAATCAACAAAAGGCCCTGAAAATGATTCTGCTTCTACTGATTCTTGCTTCCCAACAATACCAGGAATATAGCGTAACAATCCCTCAATAAGCATCATGGCCGGAATGTCGCCCCCCATTAACACAAAATCTCCTACCGAGATAATCTCATCGGCATATACTTGCTCAACACGGGCATCCATTCCCTCATAGCGTGCCGGTAAAAGCATAAGATGAGAACGATCTTTAATTTGATGAGCCAACTGTTTGAGGAGCTTTTGATTAAGTTTTTTCCCATGAGGTGAGAAAAATATTTTAAATGCTTTGCCACGTTCTTTTTCGGTAGCATTTATAGCGCGCTCAACCACTTCTGGCCGAATAAGCATGCCAGCTCCCGGACCAAAGGTTGGCGCATCAATACGTTCTTTAGGTTTAACAAATGAAAAAAGACTGTCAACGGTAATGTTCACAATCTTTTTTTCTTGTGCCCGCCCTATCAAACTGGTGGCCACAAATGACTCATACAATTGTGGAAAGGTGGTCACAATAGATATATTTTTCACCATATATCTTTTATTATGCCGCTGGTTTTTCAGCCGGCTCTTCCGCCTTAGCCTCAGCTGATACTTCAGCTGGTTTTTCTACTGCTGGTTCAACTGGTTTTTCCTTCGCAGTCTTTTCAGCCTTTGGCGTTGTTTTTTTTGTTGCTTTTTTAGTTTTTGGCGGCTCTGATACCCCAATACCAACAGTTCGATATAATCTCATTAATCGTTCTACTGTTTCTGTTGGCTCTGCACCAAGCGCAAGCCATTTATTAATAAGCTCTTCATCATAGGTGATAAGCTTACTTTTAAGCGCATCATACGTACCGCAATCTGCAATACAAGCTCCATCACGTTTTTTACGTGAATCAACTACAATAATTCGGTAAAATGGCACTTTTTTCTTACCAATACGCGATAAGCGAATTTTGACTGACATTCAATCTATCCTTAAGCTGACTTACAATTAAGATTATCGAAAAAGACCTTTATGGCCGCCCACCTTCTTAAAAAGTTTAACGGTTTGTTGAAATCTTGCAAGCAAAGCATTTACCTGCTCAGCAGTTACCCCTGCCCCACGGGCAATACGCTGCTTACGAGATCCATTCAATAAAGCAGGATTACGGCGTTCTTTCGGGGTCATCGAACTGATAATTGCTTTGAATGATTTCATCTCCTGCTCACCTTTTTGCATCATATCTGGCGTTATTTTAAAACCACCCATCCCTGGCATATAGTTCATAATCTGCGTCAATGAGCCCAATCGGTTCATCATCTGCATCTGTTGTGCAAAATCCTCCAGGGTTAAATTCCCTGACATCAGCGATTTTTCAATTGATTGCTGTTCATGCATTGAAATCTGTTTTTCAGCTTTTTCTGCCAATGTTACGATGTCTCCCATGCCAAGAATACGCCCAGCAATGCGATCTGGCCTGAACTGTTCAAAATTTTCTGGCTTTTCGCCGACCCCTATAAACCAAACCGGCTTTTTAAGCGCATACCGAAATGAAAAAGCAGCCCCACCGCGGCTATCGCTATCCATTTTAGTCAGGACTGCCCCATCAAAGCCTACTGACTGCTCAAATGCTTTGGCTATGTTCAATGATTCTTGCCCGGTCATCGCATCAAGCACAAGCAATTTACATGAAGGAATAATTGCTATTTCAATATCTTGAAGTTCTTTGAGCATCTGATTATCAATATGCAATCGCCCTGCTGTATCGAGTAATAATACGTCAAATTGTTGCTGACGTGCATACTGAGCAACATCTTGCGCAGCAGCTACCGTATCTCTTTGTGTTGAGCGATAAAATTTAGCTCCCACCTTGTTAGCAACAATCTCCAGCTGATCAACTGCCGCTGGCCGATAAAAATCAACTGATGCTAATAAAACGCTTTTCATCTTGCGTTCAGTTCTCAGCCAATGAGCCAATTTTCCAAGCGTTGTTGTTTTCCCTGAACCTTGTAGGCCCATTACCATTAATACCGCTGGTTTCTTAATGATAAATGGGTGTTCTTCTGGACCTCCGAGAAACTGCTTGAGCCGATCATGCACCACTTTGATAAATTGTTCACCTGGTTTGAGTGCTTGCAGGACCTTATTACCCAATGCCTCTTGTTTCACTTCAGCAATAAATGTGGTCACCAAATCATACGGAACATCAGCTTCCAAAAGTGCCTCGCGCACTTGAGCCAATGATTCTTGGATATTTTGTTCAGAAAGCTTATTATTGCCACTCAATGAAGTAAAAATGGAAGAAAATTTATTACTTAGATAATCAAACATATATCATTACCAGTTAAATTCATATTGCATTTCATCATCTAATAGTAGCATAAAATAGCATTCTCGCTAATATAAGAAGATATAAACTTGCTATCGTTGAAGGTATTATGAGTAGAAAAATAGAAACGCCCACCATCAAGCCACCAAAAGTACTTCTTTTAGGCATTCAAGCACCTTATAACCGTATTGCCAATATTGATTCTTATTTTGAAGAATTCGTAAATCTCGTGGCATCAAATCGTACGGTTTACGATTATTTCATGAAAATCAAACTCAGAAGCGTTGATTCAGGCTATTTTCTCACTAAAGGTAAACTGGCTGAGGTTAAAGAATTTTGTGATGAACATCATATTGAAGAAGTCATTATCTCTGAACCGCTTACCGCACGGCAAGAACGTAATTTGGTTGATTATTTAGGATGCAAAGTATTTGACCGTACCCGACTCATTATCGAAATATTCGAAAAAGCTGCTCATTCAGCTGAAGGTAAAGCGCAAGTTGCTATTGCCATGTGGCAACATCAAAAATCACGATTAGCCGGCAAAGGCGTAGAGTTCTCTCAACAATCGGGTATCATGGGAACACGTGGCCCGGGTGAAACGGCAAAAGAAAAAGAGATGCGCCACATTGAACAACATATTCATAGCTTGCGCAAACAACTCAAAACCATTGAAAAATCTCGTGAAACACAACGTAAACGACGTCTTGAATCAAAATTGCCACTCATTTGTTTAATTGGCTACACCAATGCAGGCAAATCAACAATTTTAAATGCACTCACGCGCAGTGATGTATATGCTGAAGATAAATTATTTGCCACATTGGATACTACTACGCGCGAACTCTATATTGATCATAAAAAAGTTGCACTCATTTCTGATACGGTGGGCTTTATTCAACAACTTCCCCATCAATTAGTGGAAGCATTCAAGTCTACGCTTTCTGAATTACAGTATGCCGATTTACTGTTGCATGTTATTGATGTATCTGATCCAAATATGGAAGATCATATCAACGTAGTTCATGATATTCTTGATGAGCTTGGAATACATAAAGATCTGCTTTATGTATTTAATAAAGCAGACAAAGTAGAAGATATCGAAAAACTCAAGTCTATTTTGTTTCAGTATGAACCGCATGTGATAACAGATGCCAGAAGCACGAATGGCTTAAATTCTCTCCGAAATTTTATTAGAAAATGGTCAACTGATTAAGCTCTTGTTTTTTCTTGATTTTCTTATATACAGTTAAGGGAGTCTGAAAGTTTAAAACCTCTTTTTTAAGGAGAAAGAGATGAAGACCAACTCTTGTGTCCGTTATCTTCCCCTCTTTTTATTGTTGTCTACCGGCTTAATGTATGCAGGAGGTGATAGTGATACTACTATAATCCGACCAGCAGAAATTACCCCAATTACATTAGCTGGATCAGTTGAATCTAATGATAAAAACCTTCTTTTTACAGAAGAAAATGATATTGAGCTCTTGGGCCGCGCATTGAGTGAAATAATATCATTTTGTGAAGTAAAACCTAAAGAAGAAGAAAAGGAAAAGAAAAAAGATACACGTAAAAAAGATAAAAAAATAACCGAACAAAAGGAAAAACTTGAAGAGATTGGGATAGTAGTAACAAAAGAAACTCAAAAAGAAGAAACTCCTATCAACAATACCTCTCTTGTTTATCAATATAATAACAATAAAAAAGCAAGTGAAAAGCATCTTTTAGCAACACTTGTTGCCGCTAAGACTGCCTTTATCCAATATGCTCTTTATACGCAATCTCATGTAGCTGCTCATACTGATGAAGCTGAAATTACAAGCCGTATCGAATCTCTCAAAATTGAAAAAACACTAGCAAAAGATACTAAAGCAACAGCCGAAGAAGCTCTTAAAAAAGCACTCACTGATGAAGAAGCAGCTCATACTTCAATAACTGCTATGAAGACTAAAGTTGGTGAATTAAATAAAAAAATAAATCCTGGTTGGTTTTAGTTAATAAAATATCTAAAATAGCTTTTAAAAAGGACATTTCAAATGAAAAATAAAGTCTTGGTCCTCACCTTATTGAGCATGTTAGGCGGTATAACCTATGCAATGGAAGAAATGCCTAAAGTGCCAAATCCTCCTGCTACCGGACAACTTTTAGAAGGTTTGAAAACCGCAGCAGAAAAATTCGATAGCTCTTCAAACATTAGCCAAACTGCTGATGAAATAGCAACAACCATTGCTAATACAAAGGTAAAAATAGAAGATAAAAAAGTCTTAATCGGTGATTTACTCACAAAACAAACCGAAGAAAGAAAAACAATCACCGAATCAGCTGCTAAAATAGCTACATATAAAAAAGAGATAGGCATACTCAAAAATGGTCTTGAAGGAAAACTTCCTTGGCGCCTTTGGTAATAAGAGTTTATAATCCAAGCTCCCACAAACTCGATTTGTTTATGGGAGCTTTTTATTTATACGCATATATCGTGGTTTTTTAATCACGGTATTTTTTTTACTTCTGGAATATGCTAGATTCGGGCCATGAATAATATTTCACTATTAAAGGAGTAATATATGAAGTATATTCGTTTATTCATGTTCACCAGCAGCATTCTCCTTCTGAGCACCTATTCATCTGCTATGAAATTAAATGAGATAGTAGAACAGACCTTATTTCAGCTTGAAAAAGAAATTGCATGGCTCGATCAATGTGCCGAGACTCCAGAAGATCTAGAAAAACTTGCTCAATTATGCTATGAACGTGCGCAGTATGAATCTGATGAAGAATCAAAGAGTTCCCAATTAGAAGAAGCAGATTGGTATAATCAGCTGGCACAACAAATTGAAAATACTCAAAAAAATAAGAAAAACAGAAAAAGAAATAAGAACAGATTAAATAAAAAAATCAAAAATCTTAATAATCAATCAAAAACTTTTAATACCTTTAAACAGTTAGCCGACTTATATGCTAAACGAGCACAACTATCTGGAAATGATGCTAAAGAAAGTATATATCAATCATACATGCAACAGTGTCATCATGCTGCATGGGTTTGTAGTAATATCGAATTTGCACAGGAGAAGCTTAAACTTCTTATTGATAAAGCTTCTGCACAAGACTGTGATGATAAAATTCATTGGACTCAAGAAATTATAAAAAACTATGATACGTTAAGTCAGCTCGATCCGAGTCAAAAACAAGAATATTATCAAGAAAAAGAAGAATGGGAAGATCGTTTAGCAAATATAAAAAATCAACATCCAGGATCTAAATTTATAGCTGGCTATCAACGAGTACAAACAGTAGTTTCAATGAGCGATTTGCCTGCCGTTGTAAAAAATTGTGAGTATCGCAAACAAAATAAACTTGCTCGGATAGCACACGAAATAAGAAATTTATATGCATTAACTGATTCTTCATATAATATTTGGCATAATCGCTCTTTAGAACATATCACCAACACTCGTCACTATCTCCAATCACGTCGAGCAGAATATAGTAATCCTCGATCAGATATTCTTGAATCAGAACGCTATCAAGCTCTTTTAGATATAAGTTATAATCTATGTGAAACATATCAAGAATCATCTTCTGAGTATAAAACTGAGCTTGCTCGCTTTGAAGCTGAATCAGCTCAAGCAAATAAACATCTTTATCTGGAATTTCTTGATGAAAACCGGGATAAGCCATCTCACTGGCAAGAAGCATATGAGGGCATGATAGAAGAAACCCCTTTGCCTTGTTTTACCAGTCAAGAACTGAGTGAGTTATCAAAACAAGAAAAACTATTTGCACAAAGAGAAAAACGTGAAAAAATTCGTGAAAAACGAAAAGAGGTAGAAAAAGGAACAACAATTGATGATAAATGTACATATTACCTCACTTTAGCTCATTTGAGTGAAGAACTTGCAGAAACCTATCCACCACATTCAGATAAAGCAATTTCAGCACAAATCAGACAAGAAACAGAAAAATTAATCGCATTAAAATATGGATATCTTGATTTGTTTCCTACCGTTGTTTCAAATCCTCATGATTGGCATAAGATATATCAACAAATGGAACAAGAACAACTTCCCCAGCTGCTTACACCTTCAGAAAAAGAGGAACTCAATAAATTATTAGAACAGGTAACTCAACAAGAACAACAAGAAAAAGAACAGCAGTTCAATGATATTAACAAACAAATTCATTTATTAGCAGCTAAATCAAAAGGTTTACCTGAATATAACGAACTTCACAATTTATATACGCAAGCGGTTGAATTATTCCCACAAACCTATTCTCTTGAAGATAGTGAAAATAAAGTTCAGTTTGATCGCTATACCAATCATCTTAATATCTGTAAAAACAAAATTAATGAGTTAACAAAATAATAATATTTTTAAAAACCAATACTAATGACCCGTTTTTTCAAAGGCGGGTCTTTTTATTGTCCAGTTGCGCGTCATACAATTTTATAGTAAAACGATGGTGGCTGAGTTAACCGAATCATTTCTCAAAAAAGGAACTCTTGTATGAAGCGCATAACAAGCCACATTCTAGCGGTATGTTTTCTTTCTCTATCAACTCTCAATGCCTCAGATGCACACACTTATTATGTTGAAGGAAATCGCTTGTGCGGTTCACAACCACGTGCAGCAATTCAAGCATATCGAAACGCTATTCAAGCTGACCCAAATTATTTTGAAGCCCATTTTAATTTAGCCAATGAACTTTTTAAACAAAATAATTTTGATGAAGCAACCACCTATTATGAACGCAGCCAACAATTAAATCCAGACTGTCCCCAAGCATTTTTTAATTGTGGATTGTGTTATGCTCAAAAGCAAGACTATCATCGGGCAATTGAGCTATATAAAAAGGCAATACAATTGCAACGAGGATATACCAAAGCATGGATTAATTTAGGCAATGCCTATCGCAAAATAAGTGCAAACTCACCAGAAGCATTGGATGCATTTGAAGAAGCACTCAAACTTGAGCCAAATAATTTTGATATTCATCTTGATTTGGGCCGCGTATATGTCGATCAATGTAATTTTGAACAAGCAGAATATCATTTCAAAAAAGCGCTTGGATTGCGGCCACAGCACGTTCATGCAATTCTTGATTATGCAAATATGCTCAATATTGTAAATCGCACTGAAGAAGCCATTGAAGAGTACCAAAAGATTTTAAAACTTCATCCCGGCACGATTGCTGCTTTATATAATGTGGCCTACAGTTTGAAAAAACTTGGCCGACTTGATGAAGCAATTGCAATATATCAAGAAATAATTGAACGGGATCCCAACTATGTTGAAGGACATTTTGGATTAGGACTTGCCTATCTCATGAAAGGAGAATTTCACAAAGGATGGCCGGGCTATGAATGGCGCTGGAAACGAGATCGTATGAAAGAGCGCACGTTTCCTAAACCAAAATGGTGTGGAGAATCGCTTGCAGGAAAACGATTATTATTACATGCAGAACAAGGACTTGGTGATACGTTCCAATTTATTCGCTATGCAAAAGTAGCACATGATATGGGCGCCTATGTGATTGCTGCGGTACAAAATCCACTCAGCTCAATACTCAAACAGTGTCCCTACATTGATGAAGTATATAAATTGTATGAAGGATTGCCGGAATTTGATTATCATGCGGCTCTTCTTTCTATGCCGCTTATTTTAGATACAGAAATTGATACGGTCCCAACTGAGATTCCCTATCTATTTGCTGATGAAAGTTTAGTTGACGTATGGCGCGATCGTCTTGCTGATGATACCAATGTGAAAATTGGCATTTGTTGGCAAGGCAATTCAAATTATCCTACTCACTTTTTACGACTTGCAGTTGCGGCTAAATCGGTGCCACTCAACATGTTTGAACGATTGGCAAACATTCCAGGTGTTACGCTTTACAATCTTCAAAAGGAAACTGGCGAACAGCAATTAGATGATATTACGTTTCAGCTGGTTTCATTTGGCCCCGATTTCGATCATAATCATGGCCGATTTATGGATACCGCGGCCGTTATGAAAAATCTTGATCTGATTATTACGATTGATACGTCTACGGGCCATCTATCTGCGGGACTCGGTATGCCGACCTGGGTACTCATTCCCAATCCTCCTGATTGGCGATGGATGTTTGATCGCACTGATACGCCATGGTATCCAACTACCATGCACTTATTCAGACAACCAACACCCGGTAATTGGGAACGTGTATTTGATGATATTGAACAAGAATTGCGTGCATTTGTTGCAGCCAAAAGAAATACATCCAAAACAGTTTCTCTTAAATCATCTGAAGCAAACAACATTGCTGCTGCTATTTCATATGGCGAATTGATCGATAAAATAACGATTCTTGAAATCAAACAAAAAAATATTACTGATGAAACCAAATTGCACAATATCACCAAAGAACTCGAGACATTGCACAAAACACGCGATCAATATCTATCGGTAACTCCTGAGCTTAATCAGTTGACTGCACAACTTTATAAAACTAATTGTATGCTCTGGGATATTGAAGATGCAATTCGCGATAAAGAACGCCATAAAGAATTTGATGATGAATTTATTCAATTGGCCCGCAGCGTATATCATACCAATGATCAACGGTGCCGTATTAAACGAGCAATTAATGAATTATACAATTCACCGTTGCTTGAAGAGAAATCATATAAACCCTATTAAGCAATGAAAAAAGTTCTATATGTAGCCTGGTGGATGAGTATTATTTCTGCTCATCCTCCCGATGAAGATCTTTTAATACGCGGCAGAAAATTATGTGAACAAAATCAACATGCCCAAGCACTCCCTTTTTTTGAAGAAGCCGTGCGTCAAAAATCAAATGATGTTAATCGCTGTTTTGAATTAGCTGGCATATATATCGCACTGGGTAGGGTTGATCAGGCCCTTGATATTTATCAAACCATTGAACAGTATCATCCATATATCGAATCAGTTTTATATAATGCTGCCTATACATTAAAAATGGCCGGGCACCTTGATGAATCAATCACCTACTACAAAAAAGTGTTAACTATTAATCCACATAATATTGATGCACATTTTGGACTTGCCATGGCCTATGTTGGCTGCGGGGATTTTAAGCAAGCATGGATACATCATGAACATAAACTGAAACAACGAGAATTAAATAGTCCGCAATTGCGAGAATTGCTGCGCACAAATAGTATTGCTGGTAAACGTATATTGTTGCGTTATGAAGGCGGCCTTGGTGATACGATTATGTTTATTCGCTATGCCAAACTTATGAAAGATATGGGCGCTTATACAGTTGTTGCCGTACAAAAGCCGCTCATTCCCTTACTTGCCAACTGCACCTATATTGATGAATTAATAATGCTTGGTGCTCATGTCAAAGCAGGCGATGCATCGGCAACATTGATGAGTATGCCAGCGCTATGCAATACGCATATCGATACTATTCCTTCAGTTGATGCCCCTTATCTTGAAATTCCTCATGAACGAGTTGAAGCATGGCGTCAATTTTTTGAGCAGGAACAGCGATTCAAGATTGGTATATGTTGGGGTGCAAGTGTCAGCAACGATATATCACGCCATCCCGTTGCCCGACGCAGTATTCCCCTTGAAAAATTAGTACCTCTTTTACAAGATCCACGCGTGCGCTGTTTTAGTTTGCAAAAATATGATGGCATTGACGAAATTCAAGAACTTTCTGATTCCAGTTTGCTACATGTTTTTGATGAAACATTTGATACAATTTATGGCGGATTCATCGATACTGCGGCCGTTATGCAACATCTTGATTTAATTATTAGTGTTGATACGGCAATTGCACATCTTGCCGGTGCATTGCATCGCCCCGTATGGCTGTTGCTCCCCTATGCAACTGATTGGCGCTGGATGCCACATCGAACTGATTCGCCTTGGTATCCAACTATGTATATTTTCAAACAACCAGAGCCATTCAATTGGGAGAGAGTTATCGATCAAGTTCGCACAAAATTAGATGAGATATTATCTTGAAAATTATTCGCTTCCTTCTTATCAGTTGTTGTATTGTTCATCTAACAGCACATGAACCTATCAAACAACTCATTCATCTAGAACAACAACTTCATAATCAAACCAGTGATAAAAAAGATCTTGCGCAACAACTACTCAATCTTGGCATGACCTTTTTTGATGCACACAAAGCAGATTTCGCGATTCGTGCCTTTACCGATATTCTCACCTTGTTTCCACAAGCTGCAGCAGCGCATCATAATATTGGTTTTACCTTATCTGAAAAACTGGGAAACTACGCTGAATCACTGTCGCATTATGAACAAGCACTGCAGTATAAACCGCATGATCCAGCAACACGATTTTGTTATGCCATTTCATTACTCGCCACGGGAAATTTACTCCAGGGATTTAACGAATATGAATGGCGCTGGCACCGAGGAGCACGAAACCCACGCAATCTATCATGGCCGCTTGCTCGTATATGGGATGGCAGTGATCTACAGAATAAAAAAATTATCATGCTTGCCGAACAAGGCCTTGGTGACGTGATGCAATTTATTCGATTTGGTCAGGAATTAAAAAAATGTGGCGCCTACGTTATTGCTGAAGTACATAAGCCATTACTTCATATATTGGCTCGTTGCCCATTCATCGACGAACTTATTCCGGTGGGCACGCCATTTCCTCCACATGACTATAAAATTCCGTATCTGTGTATACCACGCATCTGCCAAACACAAGTAAAAACTATTCCTACCAACATTCCCTATATCTTTGCTGATACTCGATTAGTTACTCATTGGAAAAAACAATTTGATCATAAAACCATAAACATTGGTATTTGTTGGCATGGTGATCCGGCTCATGGCAGTGGTAAATTTATGCCGCTGAAATATTTTGTGCAGTTAGCACAGATACCCCGCGTAAAACTCTATAGTTTGCAACGTATCAATGGCCTTGATCAAATAACGCAAGATGCGCCAATTACTCTCTTTGATGAATCATTTGATACCAAACATGGCAGTTTTATGGATACGGCAGCAGTCATGAAATGTTTAGATGTAATCATTACGGTTGATACTTCGGTTGCGCATCTAGCTGGCGCCCTTGGTGTACCCGTATGGGTTGTATTACCCTTTCCTGCTGAATGGCGTTGGTTACAAAATAGATCTGATTCGCCCTGGTATCCTACTATGCGATTATTCCGCCAACAAAAAGTTGGTGAATGGCAGCCAATCATTGATGAAATTAAAAAAGCAGTATGTACAAAGTTTTAACTATTATAGTTCTCTTTTTTATAAACCTCTATGTACTTCATGCCAATGAAATAAATGAGTGGTATTACACTGCCTATACGCTCAAACAAGCGGGTAACATGCATGAAGCAATCGAATGGTATGAAAAAATTCTTGCACAACAACCGAATCATGTTCATGCACACATTGGCCTTGCACAGGCACAATTGGCAACGGGTGATTTAATCAATGGGTTTCAACAACTAGAATGGCGATTAGGCAAACCACCTTCATACACAAAAGAAGCACATACATACCTATGCTCACATGAACGGCTTGATAATAAAATTATATTGTTGCGTGCTGAATGGGGCATGGGAGATTTATTACAGATGCTTCGCTATGCCAAACTCCTGAAAGAACGCGGCGCCAAAATTAAATTGGCACCAATTCATGAACGGCTCATACCACTATTAAAGCTACAACCATATTTAGATGAAATCATTTCGCGTGGCTCACCATTACCGCCATTTCATATTCAAATCCCAATTATGAGTTTGCCCATGGTTTTTGAAACAACGCTTAAAACTATCCCAGCTCATATTCCCTATCTTACGGTTGAACAACAACGCATCGATCAATGGGATAATCTATTTGATACAAACTTTTTTAACATTGGCATTTGTTGGCATGGCAATATTATTCATGATGAACATAAATTTATGCCACTGAAATATTTTCTACCACTTACTGATATCAATTCAGTTAATCTCTATAGTTTACAGCAGTATCATGGCCTGGAACAACTCGCTGATGGTCATGATAAACTTCATATCTTGCCTTCTCATGTAGATGCTGATGGTGCATTTCTTGATACCGCAGCCATTATGATGCATCTTGATCTTATTATTACCGTTGATACAGCGATTGCTCATGTAGCTGGCGCCTTAGGAAAACCAGTGTGGCTTATTGTATCGCACAATACTGATTGGCGCTGGTTACAAAATAGATATAATTCGCCATGGTATCCCACTATGCGAATATTTAGACAGCAGATTGTAAACGATTGGAAAACAGTGGGCGATCAATTGTATAATGAATTAGAAAAAATTATTGCTCAGTAGCCAATACAGGAATTCCTGCTGCCCTCAACCCGCGAGTAACCACTCGTTGTAGGATCTATCATTTTCAATTGTCCATTACGTAATGATTCAAAAGTATATCCTTCTGGTGGAAGCGTAGAATGTGATTTATAAAAATCGTAGATACTTCTTTCTTTATGCGACGTACAATCTTCAAATTGTCTTGCTGGAAGACGCCCCATTTTCTTACGTGTTATTGCACGCCACTGTTCTTCTATACCTTCCTTGCGTTTTTTATCTTTAGGATGAAGTGCATACCAAAATATCGGGTTTTTCTGTGCTAAATGCATTACATATTGTTTTTCATTTTCAGTGTATACATACGTGCGTTTATTTTTATGTTCTTCTCTAAGATTTTTGTAATCATCCTTATCTTGTTCTTCAGCAATTTTATTTGCTTTTTCAATAATTCCGATATCACAGCTTTCAATTTTTGCTTTTTGAAGTTCTATATTTTCTTTAAAATATGATCCATACCACCACGCACGCCAACGATTAAAACAGTAGCCAAAAATGTTTTGCAAAGAAATTATATCAGTAGGATTTAATTGTTTTTCAAAACTCATTTTTATACTCTGAGCCGAATCTTTAAAATTTTTTAAAGATCCTTGTTCTTGTTCTAAACAAGATATTTTATTATCAATTTTATTAAAATATGCGCGTTTTAAAGTATTTTGATATAAAACTTGAGCTTGACCAATCAACTGTTCTCTTTCAATTTTTTCAGCTCTTTCTTTACCTTTTACTGTTCTAACACTGGCTTTTTTCCATACTATTGGATAAGCTAAATTATCTTTTACTACAGACATCTCAGCTCGTTTGATTGGCAGTTTTTTGATTCGTTCCAACTCAAAATAACACTGCTCACGATTTTTTTCGTATTCTGCTTTTTGTTTTTTAAATTGATCCATTTTCTTAAAAGCATCTTCCTGAGCTGTATATAATTCTTTCTCTAGTTCTTTTAATCTACGATTAAAAAGTTCAATTTCAATTTTATATTTTTCTCTTCTGAGTTTTTCCCCTGTTTGTTCTACTAAATCATTTGAATATTGGCGTTCAATCTCAGGGATAAGAGCTATTTTTTCTTCTATAGATTGTTTTCTCTTTTTTAATTTTTCTGTAGTAAAATTTGTTACCGATTCGCTAAATAAATAATTTGTAAAAGAATCAATCAAACTTCTATTATTTTTTAATTGGACTAATCTTAACTGAATTATATTTCTTTCTCCTTTAATATCGCGCATTTCTCGTTCTAAATCATCGATTAATCGCTCACTTTCCCTTTGCCATTCATCAAACTTCATCTCTGTATTACGAGCTGCATCAATAAACTCTTGCGCTTTAATTATTCCTTCAGAACTAATTGGCTGCAATGATTGAAGGCGTTGATCCCCATAAAACATTTTCTGCTGTTCAAGAAATGTACGTTTTTCTTTTTCAGAGACCTCAGATTCAAGCAACTGTTTATTAGTTCCATACGTATCTTTTAAGCAGGTTAAGTATTCATCCAAACGTTGAGTTGATTTTTTCATTTCTCCTTGTGCAACAAGCTCCTGGCCAACATCATATATTTGATCTAAATATTCATTAACTTTATCAGACGTTGATATTACATGCCGGTTGATACGCTCTTCAGAACGAACAATACCTTTATCTAATTTATCTCGATACTGACCAAGATATTTGAATAATTCATATGAATAATTAACTAAAAGATATACATTTTCATCAAGATACTGGAGCCATTCATTACAAACTTCCTTTACCTTATCTAAATCCTCACTTCTTTCTGCAAGTTCATTACACAAATTATCAATAGCCGAACCAATTTTGCCTCTTAATACATCATTTGCCGCTTTAGCTGGATATTTATATCTTCCTGCCGATGCCGCCTCTTTATCTATCCGACCATGAATAGTATTTTGTGTTTCCCACACATAATCACAAATCCATATACCCTCATTATGCAATTTGTTCAGATCTTTGATTAAACCACTTGCTTCGACCACTGCAAATAGGTCTAAAACAATTTGACCTTTCAATGATGGGGCAAGAACAACATGACGAACTAATTCACTTGGTGACACTGCTGGAATACTAGAAATACCCCCTACAATATCTTTGGTGATATCCACAGTTTTAGAACATATTTTTTGTGCTAACTCAATTTGATTATTTACCCTATCACCAAATTTCTCTATCTGATCCGTTTCAGCTTTTTGCTGTATTTTATCGAGAAAAGTAACTAATGGTTGAAGAGAATTTTTTATAGTACCGCATCTTTCAGTTACTTCATCTCGTGTATGATGCGTTAAATACCTCAAATAATTTGATTGTTCAATAAGAAATTTTCCTGTTTGTCTCTTTTTTTCTTTTATTGATTCAGGCCTTGTTAATTCGTAAGCTTTTTTTGCTGTTGTAAGAGCACCTTTTCCGGCCCACAGAGCCGTTGTTCCTGCAGCATACACTTTATTTACCATACGTATTGGTAACAATGATTTAAAATCACGTTCTAACCTGGAGGAAAAAACCGCTAGATGTTGCTTATACTTTTTCTCTAGTATTTGCCCAGAATTTTGCAATTCTTTTCTATCTTTTTCTGATAAATCATCGCGTAATAATGCAAAAAAGGTATTACTATACGCACGTAATTGAATTAACTTTTGATAGGTTTCTAACAGATTTGAACTAATATGAATATCTTCAATCATGTGTTGCATATCATCAAAAATAATTTTTACCGGCTCAATATTGAGAGAAAGATTCTTATCATCAACATAATATTCCATTCCTCCTTGCATGATTATTACTTGGTAATATAACTGGTCTAAATCTTCTTTGAATTTTTGAGTAGTTGAAGAAGAACCTTCATCATCATTTTTACTCAACTGCCAAATCAATTGATGTAATAATCGATCAAAATCTGAGATTACATTAGGAATCTCTTCTATTATTTCATGATATTTTTTTTGCCGCATAAAAGCAGTTTTTTCTTCTAAAGAAGAAAACATCATACTAAGTAGTGGTGTACTTGGTAGCACTAGAAATAATAAGAGTAAAACAAACTTGTATGCCTTATTCACGAAATCCCCCCATCTCTCCATAAATATGTGTATTAATTTTTTTGTGTATTTTTCGTATGATCTCTTTATTTAAAAGGAAAATCAGTGTTTAAATGTGCCTTATTGCAGCGTATCTGTCTACTGGTATGCCTGTTTGCCCTTTCAATCAATATATTAGCATTTCAGGCATTTCCTCAAGAATACCATATACAACTGCATGAATGTTTAAAACAACTCGAAAATGATAGGAAAAATGTTAATCTCTGGTGCACTGCAGGTTATTTTGCAAAAAAACTAGGGCTATTAACTGACGCAAAAAAATATTATCAGAGCGCGCAGCAATTAGCCCCAACTCATTCTCGTGCCAATCGTGCATTATCGCATATCTATTTAGCTGAAGGTGATTTTACTCATGGCTGGCCCTGTTATGAATATCGCTGGAAACAACCGCCTTCTTATAATCGAGAGTTTCATGAATATCTGCAATCAGGTGGAACACTGCACAATAAAATTGTGCTACTTAAAGGCGAATATGGCCTTGGTGATACGCTGCAATTCATACGATATGCAAAGTTATGTAAAGATCGTGGTGCACAGGTAATCCTTGAAAGTCAGCCAGCATTGATACCCCTGCTTTCACACTGCCCATATATCGATGAGCTCATTCCTCAAGAAAATTCGTTACCAGGTGCACATCAAATTGCATTACTCATGAGTATGCCACTTATATTTGACACAACACTCAGCACTATACCGCATGAAATACCATATCTCTATGCAGATGATAAACTGGTTCATTATTGGCATACAAAAATAAATCCAGACACGTTTAATATTGGCATCTGTTGGCATGCTGATGCACACGTTGATTGCACCATCAAAGAAATCAAAGAAGATGCGCAACGCAAATCAATTCCTCTTTCATTCCTTGAAGAACTTGCAACCATCCCAAATGTTACTTTGTATAGCTTGCAAAAAATATATGGCCTTGAGCAGCTCTCACCAACTTCTTCGGTAATTTATTTTGAAAAATTAGATACTGATCATGGGCCCTTTATGGATACGGCAGCACTCATGAAAAATTTAGATCTCGTAATAACTATTGATACGTCTATTGCGCATTTGGCTGGTGGACTTGGCGTACCCGTTTGGGTATTGCTCCCTTATCAAGCTGATTGGCGCTGGCTCTTGGATCGAACTAATTCTCCGTGGTATCCAAGCATGCAATTATTCAGGCAAACTGGACCTAGAAATTGGCAGGATCTGATACAAACAGTTAAACATCATTTAAAAATAAAAAGGATACTTGCATGAAGCATTTCTTATTAGCACTTACACTTCTTTTTTCTTCATGCACCTATAGCAATGATTTTCATCAATGTGCTCAAGAAATATTTAATCATATTGCTCACGATGAATTTGAAACAGCACGCTCACTCTTATCTGATCTTTTAGTTCAAGTGCCACAAAGTATTTTTATTAACTATAATATGGCATATTTATTGCGTTATCTTGATCGTTCCCAAGAAGCAATTATCTATTATAGAAAAACTCTTGAATGGTGCCATGATATCAGCATTATCGCTCAGGCTCATCTAGGACTTGCAAAATCATTATTGAGTATAGGAAATTTTTCAGAAGGATGGCGTGAATTTGAATGGCGGTACGTTGATCCGGACAATGTTATTAGAAATAAAGTATATAATACACAACCTAAAGATTTTAAAGATAAAATAGTATTTATTCGTGCTGAATGGGGCCTGGGCGATAGCATGCAATGGATACGTTTTATCAAACTTATTAAGGAACAAAAACCCAAAAAAATATTAGTCCAAACATTTAAACCACTCATACCACTTTTTTCGCGCTGCGATTATATTGATCAGATAATAGAAAAAGGGATGGAGCCCAAACAATTTGATATTCAAATTCCACTTATGAGTTTACCTTATATTTTTAATATCACACTTGATACTCTTCCTACTGATATTCCCTATCTGCAGGCAGATGAAGATCTTGTTACATACTGGCGCGAATATTTGAAATCCGATACCAATCTACGCATTGGCCTCTGTTGGCACAGTAAACCGATTGCCCATTTAGAAGATCATAAATACACTAAACGCAGTATTCCACTCAACTTATTTGCACCATTAGCGGAAGTTGAAGGTATTAGTTTTTATAGTTTACAAAAAGTGTATGGCGAGAAGGAGTTAGATAATCTTCCTGAAGGATTTATAGTTCATAGCTTTGGTCCTGATTTTGATGAACGCCATGGCGCCTTTATGGATACGGCAGCGGTAATTGAAAATTTAGATCTCGTGATTACTGCCGATACTTCAATTGTTCATCTTGCTGGTGCACTGGGCAAACCTGTCTGGGTATTATTGCCCTTTTGCGCTGAATGGCGCTGGCTTAAACATCGTACTGATACGCCATGGTATCCAACAATACGATTATTTCGCTCAACTAAAATTCAACAATGGAAACCAGTAATTAAAGAGGTAAAAAAAGAACTTGCACATCTCGTTCACTTAAAACAGTTGCATGAAGCATCATATGATCATGCGGCATATTTCGCGTATGCACATGAACTTAAACAAACTCATCAAACAGAAAAACTGGCAGAACTCTATCATGATATAACCATTCATGAACCGCATAATATTTTAACTCGATATAATCGGGCCCATGCATTAAAAGATCTCGATCGGTTAGATGAAGCCATTCAAGAATATGATGCTGTGCTTGTTTATAATCCTGAGTATGCACCCGCTCATTTGGGACGTGCTCAATGTTATTTAGCACAGGGGAATTTTGATGCTGGTTGGCCTGATTTTGAATGGCGCGGCCCTCAGATACGCCAATTTAACCATCATGAATGGGAGAATGCTGATTTAACTGGTTTAAAAGTATTGCTTCGATGCGAGTGGGGATTTGGCGATTGTATTCAATTTATTCGGTATGCTAAACGATTAAAAGAACATGGTGCCTTTGTTATTTTACAAATCTATTCGCAATTAAAAACATTGATGAGCAACTGCCCGTATATCGATGAAGTAGTTGCAGTAGGTGAACTGTTTCCTGATCATGACATACAAATTCCATTACTCAGTTTACCGTATACCTTTAATGAAACTGTTGATACGGTACCGATTGAACCATATCTCTCTGCTGAACCAGCATATCTCTCTTCATGGGCTGATAAATTAAAAGAAACAACTGGATTAAAAATCGGCATATGCTGGCATGGCAAAGGAGATCAAAAGGCACCGCCATCACATAACAAAAATATTCCTCTTGCTGCATGTATGCCATTGTTTGAATTTGAGAATATCCACCTCTATAGTTTGCAAAAATATGATGGTATCGATCAGATAACAATCTTTTCAGGTAAAAACAATTTTCATCACTTTGATAACTTGGATGAATCGGTGGCTTTTCGCGATACGGCCGCACTTATCAAACAGCTTGATCTTATTATTACAGTTGATACGTCTATTGCACATCTTGCTGGTGCGCTTGGAAAACCGGTGTGGCTTATGTTGCCCTATAAAGCTGATTGGCGTTGGCAAATTGGCACATCACAGAGCATCTGGTATCCTACGATGCGAATTTTCCGTCAACCAACACCAGGCAACTGGCAACAGGTTATAGAGGATATATGCGCACAACTAAAACAATAATTACCGCACTGCTTATAATTTGCATTCAATCACAAGCTATGAATAGATCTCAACGTTTATCAGAAAAAATTGGTATGTATGGGGAATGCGCATATAAATATCCAAAAGAAATTTCTGAGGCTTCAATTAAAAATACAATGAGTGGGATCCTCTTAGGAGTAACCTGTTTAATCAATATTATTTATAGTTTTGATGAAAATTTTGATTGGCAAGAGTTATTTTTTTTTAATTGCACTGCCCCTTTTACATTGGTTCCCATTATAGGATATGAACTTCATCAATTCGTAACTCAAAAAGCACTATTTCATGCTATAGAAGATGGTGATGGCCCATTAATAAAAAGATTATTAGACTATAATATTGATCCTGATATCACCAAAGGCAAATACCAAACAACACCGCTCATGTATGCAGCCCAATATAAACGTACTCATGCTATTGAATTATTAATGAATCATCATGCTGATATTTTGCTTCATGATGAAAATGGAGAAACAGCATATGATTATGCTCCTGATGTCATTACTTGTGAAAGGATTAAAGAATGCCAACAAAAGCATCAATTTACACAATCATATGGTAATCCAGCGCTTGCATTACGCAATCGTGAAATTGGCCATAAATGATTTAACTAGATACTTTAATATATAGGTTTATTGTATGTAAAAAAAACATTTTTCTCTCTCATTCTTTGTTTGAGTATTTCACCAATAGCTGTTTGTGCTATGGGAAAAAACAATGTTGATAATAATTCAAAAAACTTCTCGGCAATCTGGAGAACAAAAAAAATAGCTCGGCAACATTTAGAGAGTTGCGGTTGACCTCATTCTCATATACTATTCATGAAAAATATCTTAGGTTCCTATATAAAAAAAATCCACGATAAAAAATCAAAAAGTGCATCCTAAAAAGATTTTAGATACGTAATGAAACGCATAGTATTTTCTCTTATCATTTTTCCTTTTTCTCTTATATGTTCCTGGCATGAAATATTTCATAAAGGAGTTTCTCATTTTTGTAATGCCCAGTATGATGAGGCGATCACAAAATTTAAACAAGTAATTGCGCAACAACCACACTGCGTGCAAGCTTATTTTAATTGTGGCCTGGCATTATTGCCGAGTAATCAAATTGAAAAAGCATTATCCTATTTTCAGCAAGCAATTGACCTTGATTCTTCCTATACCAAAGCACATTTTAACGTGGCACGTGCTGCACGGCAATTGGGTAATACTGATCATGCAATCATCGCGTACCAAAACACCATCGCTCTTGATTCCTCTCATTTGAATGCCCATTTTGAATTGGCAACGTTATATGCTGAGCAACATAAATATGAGCAGGCAGAACAATTATATAAACAAGTGCTTACACTTGATCCAAACTGTATTGATGGATTGCGTAATTTGGCCCATTTACTGCGATATCAAGGAAAAATGAGTGAAGCCATTTCGTATTATAAAAAAGCTTTGATAAAACAACCGAACGAAAGTCATCTGCATTATGGACTGAGTGAATGTTATTTAATGCAGGGTAATTATCAAGATGGGTTTAAAGAATTTGAATGGCGCTGGAAGCGCGGTGTTGATACGCGTAATTTTACCAATAAATTATGGCAAGGAGAATCATTGCATGGCAAAACCATTATTGTGCGCGCTGAATATGGCCAAGGTGATACCATACAATTTATTCGCTTTGCCAAACAGCTCAAAGAAATGGGTGCATATATTATTGTTGAAACACAACACACGCTCATGAATCTGCTTTCTTTTTGTCCGTATGTTGATGAAATAATTCCGGTACAAGAAGAAAACCCTCAATTACCGGCACATGATTATCAAATTCCAATTATGAGTTTACCCGACCACTTGGGAATCACCCTTGAGAATATCCCTACCGATCCCTGGCTGCATGCTGATCCGCGATTGGTTTATTACTGGCGCGAGAAATTAAAAGATGATCATAATTTCAAAATTGGTATCTGTTGGGAGGGAAGCCCTTATTACGAACAGTTCAAACCAATTTTTTCACGCAAAGCAATGAAACTCGAGCATTTTATACCTCTTGCACAGTTGCCACAGGTATCGCTCTATAGTTTGCAAAAAATGAATGGACTTGAGCAGCTACATAATACTGCTATTTCGATTACCACTTATAATGATTTTGATCATACTCATGGCCGCTTTATGGATACGACAGCACTTATTATGAATCTTGATTTAGTTATTACAGTTGATACCTCAGTTGCTCATATAGCCGGTGCGCTTGGTAAGCCAGTCTGGGTATTACTCCCTTTTGTTGCTGATTGGCGCTGGCTTCAAGAGCAGAATGATTCTCCCTGGTATCCTTCTATGAAATTATTTCGACAACCAGTTCCTGGTGATTGGCAATCAGTTATACAGCAGATAGTATTATGTTTACCCTCTTTGTTAACATATTCACCTTAAATGCTACTTGCGTTGACTGGCCGGATTCTGTTTTCTCAGAATGATAAGCAGTTACCATTACATCATTGAAAGCACGAAAATTAATAGCAACTTTTTCCACATCACTTAGCGCTCGCGGATAGGTTCCAATCAACAATTTTTGTACAGCATTAATGGTTGAATCAACGTCTGGAAGATTGTTAGTACTTTGTAGTGTTATTTCACAAAAATCTTCCTCTATGTGCAAATTACACGGAATCTGGTGAAACGCCTTCTCATCAATTTGATACTTCAATGTTCTATTCACCGAATCACACATCCATTGAGAACAAGATGTAATTTTTTCATTTTTTAGATCAAGTTTTAATTTTCTTGTATATGGAGACATTGATAAGGTCGTATCCACCTCATTTACAGATGAAATTAAACTCACTGATATTTCATCAACTTGTTTAAGAACCTTTTGATCATGACACTTTAAAATAGTTAGGGCCCTATCGGCAATAACTCGTGGCAACTCCTCCTGTAGAAAGAATCCCTGTTTAGAATAAAACCAACTTATCTTGCTCCGCACCAAAAATTTATTCGATCCATGTTTATACCGAAAACATTCTTCTTCAACAATATCACATTCTTTAAGACCAAGAGGATTCGCTTCCAGTGGATCCATTGCATGCATAGATTGAACAGTTGATATAAAAAAAACAGTCCACAGTAGATGTTTCAATATCTTCATATCAATATCATCCAGACAAAAATAAAAAAATTAGTTACACTAAACTCCGATACATAGGTATAGCGTTTTATTAAAAAAAAATGAAATTTACCAATTTTCTAAAAAACGAATTAAATACTGAACAGCGAATTGCTGTTGAGCATACAAAAGGGCCATTACTAGTAGTTGCCGGTGCTGGATCAGGAAAAACACGGGTAATTACGGCACGAATAACCAATTTAATTGTAAATCACCAGGTACTGCCTGAACAAATTTTAGCGCTTACTTTCACGAACAAAGCGGGCCAAGAAATGAAAGCCCGTATTACTAATTTTTTACCTCAAGACAAACAACTTCCTTTTGTTGGCACGTTTCACTCATACTGTTTACAACTACTAAAAAAACATCCCGATAAATTAACTCACCCTTTTTTTTCGGTATTAGATACAGATGATCAACAAAAATTATTACAGGGAATTATCACCCGTAATAATCTTAAAAAGCGCATTACCGCAAAACAGTTGAGCTATCATATTTCTCAAATCAAAAATCAAACGATACAGCCAGAAGAACATCCGCTTTATCAAGCAAACAGTTTTCTGCAAGAAGCATATCATGCCTATGAACAGGAAAAAGCTGCAAGTAAATGTTTAGATTTTGATGATTTATTGATTCATGCCTTAAAGCTATTTACGAGTAACAAAGATTTTAAAAAAGAATTCCAACAACACATTCGTCATGTATTAGTTGATGAATATCAAGATACAAATGTTATTCAGCATCAATTGCTCCATGAAATGGCAAAACACAATAAAAAATTAGCAATCGATTCAGTGTGTGCCGTAGGCGATGAAGATCAATCAATTTATTCCTGGCGCGGCGCCACAGTTGCCAACATCATGAATTTCCAGAAAGATTTCCCCAAAACAACCGTTATTAAAATTGAACAAAATTATCGTTCGGTGCAACCAATTTTAGATATTGCCAATCAAGTAATTGCAAACAATAAAAATCGCAATCCCAAAGCATTATGGTCTGATAAAAAAGCACGAGATCGAATTCGCCATTGTTCTTATCTTTCTGAATATCAAGAAGGGATAGCTATTGCCCAATTATTGAAAGTTGCACAAAAAAAACAATCGCTCAATACAATTGCTATTTTATATCGCACTCATTTTCAATCGCGCGCCATTGAGGAAGCGCTCGTGAAAGAATCAATTCCTTATAAAATTATTGGCGGTATCCAATTTTATGAGCGCAAAGAAATAAAAGACGTATTGGCATACATACGTCTTATTGTTAATCCGTTTGATCGTGCTTCGCTCTTTCGAATTATCAACACGCCAACACGCGGCCTTGGTGCTAAATTTGAAGAATTATTTTATGAGCGCTGGAATAAAGAACCATTACTCACTTTTTCAAATATGATTGATACGCTTATTCAAGAAAAATTGGTTGTTGGCAAGAAAAAAGATTCGTTACAGCAGTTTGCCCATCTTTTTGAGGGAATAAGCGCAACTCAAAAGCCAACTGATGCATTAGAATGCGTATTAGAACGCTCTCAATACCTATCATATGTGAAAGATCAATATGAACTTGATGAAGCCAATACCCGTATTGATAATATCAAAGAACTATTAAATGCGGCTGCACATTTTGAAACAAATGGCATCAAAACCATTGAAGCATTTTTAGATGAGGTTGCCCTCATGCAAGATCATCGTATGCAAAATACACACGATCGTGAGCCAGTATCGCTTATGACGTTCCATGCAGCAAAAGGCTTAGAGTTTCATACCGTCATTTTAGCAGGTCTTGAACATGGTATTCTGCCAAGCAACCGTTCATTACAAAATGAAGATCAAATTGAAGAAGAACGCCGTTTATTTTATGTCGGCATTACGCGGGCACAAGAGCGCTTATTCCTCAGTCGTTCACGCTATCGCTATACGTACGGACAAATGACTGATCAGATACCATCTGACTTTTTAAAAGAGATTCCGAACAATTTAGCACTTGAACATGATGGCTCACGCACGAATGAACTGCAGCAACAACAATATTTTGCTCAATGGCTTAATATCAATGTTCCGTCACCTACTGCACACACCGTTATGACATTTGGCGCTGCTCGAAAAGCCACTCCACGTAGATCAGGTCCTATCCAACCAAAACGAAAAACTTCTACTCGATTGAGAAAAAATCAGCCAGTAAAACATAACAAATTTGGCGTGGGTATCATACAAAAAATAGAACAACGCGGCACCGAAAAAACCTTTGTAACAGTGAAGTTTAAGGCAGGCATTAAGAAAATTGATGCACAATTTCTTACCATTTTGTAAGGTATTTCATATATCATACAAAAGGTGATGAGAGATGAAGTATGAAATGCTTTTCTTAGTTTCAGTGATGTCATTGCATGGTATGGAACTTACCGAGCTCACCCCATTGCTCTGGAAAGAAAAAAATAAACAACCTACTTCACAACATAATATTCCAGATAATATGTTCTCTGATTGTAAAAAAATGTATTTGCATATTGAGCCAAATACTGATCTTCGCTCAATACAATCATATTGGCAAATAACCGAATCAGCCCATGATTTTGATACCATATTTACAGTACTTTTAAAAGCGTGCTGTATCAAATATCAATCAGGTACTACATCGCGAATCGTCACGGTGCCCATTTCTATTTTTGCGGCTAATGGACGTCCTTGATATATCAGCATGTCAGGATCTTGTGCCATTTCGGCAATATCAGCATCTTTATCTAAAATAATATCTGTGCCAATAATTTTACCGTTAGCCAACTTCACTCCATTACCTGGCGTGATAAAATAGCCTTTATTGGTATGAACTACCATGAATTCTTTTTCTTGAATAGTTGGATTATCAAAAAGATAAGGGCCATCCCACTTTTTAGGATATGCCAAATTCATAGGACCAACTTCAGAACCAGTAAATCCATCTTTTTTAACATTGAGAAAATTAATTGGATTTTGTTGGTATTCAAAACTGAGAATTTTGCACTCTCGTTCAATAAGTGTAAATACTTCAGATAGTTTGACGATATCATCGGCAATAAGATTATCAAGAAGATTTCCGCGTGAATACCACCAGCCAAAAAAGCTCGCTGCAATTAATCCAACAAAAAATAATACCGTTAAGAGCGGTGTAAGATACCCATACACCAATTTTTTTGATTCCATATTCTACTCCCCCCTTCTTTATCCATTAGGAGACTACCATACGGATATCAACATTAACAAGAGTTACTTGGGGTAATCAAGCTTCATAGCTTTACGTACACCCTGCATGGTCATTTGAGCAGCTTCACGCGCACAATGCGATCCTTTGATCAATACGTCCATAACATATCCTGGATCTTTCTCTAATTCTGCACGCCGTTGTCGGATTGGTTCGAGAAACGTATTTAATACTTGAGATAAATGACGTTTTACTTTCACATCACCCAAGCCGCCTTGCTGGTAGTGCACCTTCATTTTTTCTAGTTCAACCTTGTCAGGATCAAAGACATCTAAATACTCAAATACGGTATTTCCTTCAATTTTTCCTGGATCCTCTACACGTATATGATCAGGATCGGTGTACATTTGCATTACTTTTTTGGTAACAGTATCAGCATCATCAGATATAAAAATTGCATTACCGAGCGATTTACTCATTTTCGCTTTACCATCAATGCCAGGCAAGCGTGACATTTTTGAAACGAGTCCTTTGGCTTCAACTAAAACATTTGTTTTATAGATCCGATTAAATGCCCGTACAATTTCATTGGTCTGTTCAATCATTGGTAATTGATCTTCACCAACCGGTACCAAACTCCCACGAAATACCGTAATATCAGCAGCTTGATGAACCGGATACATAAGAAAACCAGCAGTTAGATGTTCACCAAATCCTTTTTGCTTAATTTCGGTTTTGATAGTGGGATTACGACGCAATCGATTAACTGTAACTAAATTCAGATAATAAATCGTTAATTCAGCAATTTCTGGGATCATTGACTGAATACAAATGGTACTTTTTTTCGGATCGATACCCACGGCTAAATAATCAAGTGCTACTTGCAGCACATTATCATGCACCTTCTGGGGATTATCAACATTATCGGTCAGTGCTTGTATGTCAGCAATTAAAATATATTGTTTATATTTTTCTTGGAGATTTACTCGATTGGCAAGTGAACCAACATAATGTCCAAGATGCAGCGGTCCGGTTGGCCGATCACCGGTTAATATAATTTGTTCTGGCATAACTTTTTCCCAGTTACCATTTTATTACGCAAAAATTATTGTACATCCATCTTCTCTAGTGTAGCGTAATTAAAAAAAGCAACCAGTCTTCCTTTTCAAGGAGTAGAGAATGAACGCCTTTTCCCCCTACATACTTTCATGGCGTGATGGTATCGAGATTCTGTTTTTTTCTTCTTTATTATATTTTTTACTACGTTGGCTCGCCCAAGATTCACAAAAGTTTCTGCTCGGTTATGCGGCAAGTTATACTGCCATACTTATTGGTACCCATATCCTGGCATTACCAAACGTGACCATTTTTTTACTATTGGGAACGCCTGTTGCCCTTTTACTCTTACTCAGTATCCATCAACAAACATTACAGAAAAATTTTGTTGCATTACGCAATACGTATCAAACTCATCAAAAACTGTCTGATTGGATTGCTCATTTCATGCGCAGTGGATTATATGCCCTACACCATAATCATACAGTCACCTACATCATTGAAAAACAAGATAATCTCAATACATTCTTGAACAGCAAATTCATCTTTAATATTCCATTAGAAGCGCCAATCTTGGATGTTATTTGTGCAAGCAGTAATTTTAATAATGAACAACCAATTTGGTTAACGCAATCGGGTACTATTATTGCCATTAACAGCGAATATAATATAGATATTGATTCCGTTTGGCTTGCGCAAGAAGTACATGAACTTACCTCAACAGAGCAACAAGCCCTCACTCTTACGCATAAAACTGATGCATTAGTGGTATTCACTAATCCTAAAAACCGCACCTTTACGCTGATGGTTCATGGTAAATATTTACCAAACGTTTCTACCCAACAAACACGGGCACTGCTCAATAAATATCTTATTGCCAATCCATCAGAACAACCACAGGGAGCTTTTAAAGATGAAAACTACAATCAAAACCAGCCGTCTGCATAATCTTATTCTTATGGGCATCTCATTACTCGGCGGCTATAGTTTATGGAGCATTTTAAGTACCTACCAGCCGATCTCAGTACGTCATACAATACCACTTTGTTTTTATAATACTGCAGATGATACTGAAATTATTGCGCCAGAACAGATTAGTATAATGTTACGCGGCAGGCGCGCACATCTTGCAAGCCTTGATTATCAGGAACTTGCTGCTCATTTGGATGCACAAAAATTACGTACGGGCACACAAACAATCTTACTGTCTGAAACAAATTTGTTTTTACCTGAAGGCGTTAAACTGCTAAAATGGGGACCAACACCATTAACAGTAACCGTCAATTCAGGATATGCATAAATTATGGAAAAACCCTTATTTGGTACTGATGGCATTCGCACAAAAGTTGGTTCGTATCCATTTACCACACAATCATTACCTCATTTGGGTACCGCGATTGCTCACTGGGCATGTACCAAATATGGCCATACACCTCGTATTATAATTGCCGGTGATACGCGCGAATCACGTCTCTGGATGCATGATCAATTAGTAAAAGGATTGCTTTCATATCCCGTTCATGTATATGAAAGTGGTATATTACCAACTCCCGTTTTATATTGGACACTTTATCATAAATCAGATTTTGATCTGGGAATTATCATTACGGCTTCGCATAATCCTTATCACGATAATGGAATAAAAATAATTGATGCAGAAGGCAAAATTTCTGCTGATGATGAACACCAAATCACCCAATTGATGAGCCAACAGCTCTATACTGACAACACGACAGTTGGCTCACAGACTGCTCTTTCCACCATAGAAGAAAAATATATAGAAGCAATTATGCAACTGTTCCCCAATAATATGCTCAAAAATCTTACTATTGTGCTTGATTGCGCTCATGGCGCTTGGTATCGATTAGCACCCCTTATCTGTCAGGAATTTGGTGCGCACGTAATTGTTATTAATAATAAACCAACTGGTCGCAACATTAATCATCGGTGTGGGTCACAACATCCAGAGATGATACAACAAACAATACAAGCTCATCAAGCAGATATTGGTTTTGCTTTTGATGGCGATGGAGACCGCGTGATTATGGTATCAGCTGATGGCACTGTGTATGATGGCGATCATATTTTGGCACTTTTATTGCAACATCCTGTTTACGAAAAAGAATCAACTGTTGTGGGAACCATCATGAGTAATGAAGGATTAGCCCATTATCTAGAAACAAAAAATAAACAGTTAATTCGCACCCCGGTTGGAGATAAACAGGTGGCAACTGCACTTGCGCAGCATCAGCTTAAATTAGGAGGGGAACCATCAGGCCATATTATTTTGCGCGATTTTTTACCCACAAGTGACGGCCTCTTCACCGCATTGCGTATTATGCAAACAAGAACTTATAGTAAAAATTTTAGTACGTTTCAATCATTTCCTCAATACAACACTTCTATCACCGTACAAGAAAAAAGAGACCTCTCTCAACCTCCTCTTGCCTCTCTCATCGAAGAACATCAAGCGAAACTCTATACAGGACGTTTAGTAGTACGCTATTCTGGCACTCAGAACGTATTGCGTATCATGGTTGAAGATCAAGATAAAGATCATGTATATCACGTAGGTACGCAACTAGCAAAGAAACTTACTCAACAATTGAAAAGTAGGTAATAGGAAATTACAATGGTTCGGCACATAAAAAAATGTATTTATCAGGTTTTTGATGGAATTTGGTCATTATTTTTAAATGGATTAATTACCCTTTTACCTATTATTCTCACGTATGGTATTTTCTCCATTACGCTCAAAGTATTGAATAATTGGCTTCAACCAATAAAAGAATTGCAACCAGTTATTGCTGATCGCGTCCCTTATTTAGCTACCATACTTTCATACGTACCATTCCCAGAAGTGGTACTGGCAATATTAATTATCCTGCTTGTAGGTACTATACTTAAATTATTTGTGCTTCATTCATTGATAAACACCATAGAAAATATACTTTTTAAAGTACCCCTTATTCGTACCGTATACGCTGGCATTAAACAGCTGGTTAATGCGCTCAATCCAGCAAATGAATTGACGTTTCAACGAGTAGTATTAGTCGAATTTCCTCGTAAAGGGGTGTATAGCCTTGGTTTTATGACCAATGAATTACAAAAAGATCTTGCGCCAGGAAATGAAAGTGCACAACATTTTTGTGTGTATGTTCCCACTACCCCCAATCCAACAAGTGGCTTTGTTATTATTGTGCCTCATGATCAAATTATTCCAACCGAGTTATCGCGCCAAGAAGCAATGGCGCTCATCATATCAGGGGGTATTATTCAGCCTGAACGTTTTGCACGGCAATGGGAAGAGGGAAACTTTGAATAAAAATCTTATTTTATAATGATTGGGATTTTTTTGACGATAGAGTATTCTTTGACGAAGAACTCTTTTCCAACCATGCACGATCTTTTTTATCAAGTGGTAAATTTAAACTAAAATCAATCGCTTCAAGTAAGATCTTTACTTTATTATTATTAGTATCTTCAATTTTCAATTCATGTTCAACTACATAAAATGATGGGGTCTCCTTACGATAGATACTAATGTTTCTAAGTTGAGCTGGCATACTAACAACACGTTCTTTTTTACGACCAATATTTCTTATAACAACACTATCATACGAATAATTAGGCGTAATGAGATAACAACCATCAGTGGTAAATCGTGTATATTTCTTATTATATATCGCACCTAATGATTCCTGATCTCCTATATGCCCGAGATACCAACCATTTCGATAAATAATATATTTATCTTCTCCATCTACTTTTTCCTTTGTAAGAACGGCTTCTCCATCTTTTTTGTTCTGATTAATTAATACTACTTCTTTTTTATCTTCTTTTTCTTTTCTGTGCTCTTTTGGAGAAACTTTTATTCTTTCTTCTTTAAAAACACAATACAAAGCATGCATGCTATACAGCTCTGAGCAATATATCAAAACGATATAAACTATACAGTTAAAAACTTTCACTACTAAACTTCCCCAAGAAAAAAGTTGTGTAAAACAGATCCAAACCACCTATACCACCACCAGTTTTAAACCGTCCATCAAGGGTATAGATAAAATCATGCGCACGTTGTAATTCTACACCATGATATAAGCGCCAATCTTTACGCAAAAAGGTAAACGGTAAGCGAAAGCCTACTTTACGTGCATCAGCTAATTTTTTTTGTTGGGAAAACTGTACATAATGGTAAGCACGCCATAATTGTTCAGACCAATATACGGTCCAAAAAGCTGGCGAATAACTATCGGCTAATGAATGCCATAACGGTAAAAATTTATCAGGTTTTTTCGCAAAAAATTCTTGACTCAAGGTAAATAGAGAAGATTCAGGCACAATGATTTTATGCAGCCAATGTTCATTAAATTCAGTAATATCATTCCCTACCAATTGTGCATAATGTATCAGTAAACAGGCATGATCAAGAGACAACTCTTTTTGTTGCGCAAACACCATTTTTAAAAATGTAGGTGTTATTGCTCGTGGAAAATCAAACAAATGTGCTAATTCTATAAATTGTTTTTTATCAATAGTATCAGGAATCGATACCAATATTGCATCAGTCTTTTTTTTAGTTATATCAGCTCGTTTTAATGCAAAATAGATAAAATTCGGCCCCTTGTATCGCAAACAATAGTTCAGCCATTCTTTTTTTTGTGTGGCAGAAAGTTCTGATATATTATGGAACCAAAATCGAGTGATATTTCCTAAAAAGGTAGAATGAAGACGCGGCATAATCGTGCCTGCATGCTGTTCTTTGAGTTCTATCGATTCAAATTGTACGTCTTGTGGTTGTCCACGAAACAATAATGAAAAGAAAAGAATTGGATATGAATCAATAAGAAAACAAATAACCGGCTTATCTGCTATCTGTCCAGCATACCAAGACCGTATAAAAGAAAGATAATCCATATTATTATTGTTGCAAGCGGTTGCCAATACTGAATATCGACATTGAGTTTACGTGTTTTTTATGCATTCCACCACTTTTTTTTGTTTTATGTGTAACGTTCGGTAATTTATTTTCACTACCTACAGAATCAAAAACATCAAATAGCTGTTTCACGCCATGTGTCGCTGCTTGGCATATTTCATGCAATTGCTCCCATGAAATTGATTTCTGTTCAGCCGCTCCTTGCATTTCAATAATACGATTAGTTTTTGTTAATACAAAGTTATAATCAGCATCAATTGAACTATCTTCTTCATAATCAAGATCAACTAATATCATGTCTTTGGTAATACCAACTGAAATAGCTGCAACAACATCTGTCAGTATTGGCGCTTTCAATTCTCCAGATGCAAGCCATGCTTGTTGTGCCGCACTAAGAGCTAAAAAAGCTCCTGATATGCAAGCCGTCCGCGTGCCTCCATCTGCTTGCAATACGTCACAATCGATCGAAATAGTACGTTCACCAATGCTATTTAAATCAATAACAGCGCGCAATGATCTTCCAATTAAACGAGAAATTTCTATTGAACGACCATCACGTCTGAATGAAGAAGTTGCGCGCGCACGTCTGGTATGTGTAGCAGTTGGTAGCATGCTATAATCAGCAGTCAACCAGCCTGTTTTTGTTCCCTTCAAAAAAGGAGGAACCCCTTGAGAAAGGCTTACCGCACATAATACTTTGGTATTACCCATTTCAAATAACACTGAACCGGGTGCATAGCCAAACGCATTATGAGTAACTGTTATAGAACGAATGTTATCCGGCGCACGCCCTTGTGCGCGCACTATTTGTTTTTGCATGCAAAACTACCAGAATTATTTATCTGCAACTGGTCGTAAGCGAATACGTCCTGATTCTGGGTCATAATCAACAACTTCAACCTTCATTGCATCACCAACATGATAGTCTCTCATAAAGGAACGTTGTTTCTCTTTTGGAATATTTGAAACGTGTACCAGACCATCTTGTCCGGGAACTAATTCAACAAAAATACCAAAATCAACAATACGACGTATTTTACCATCATGAATAGAGCCAACATCAATTTGGCCAGCTAAGATACGTATCCAATCAATTGCTCGATCAACATCCGCCTCAGGACCACCAAAGATTTTCACTAATCCATCCGGTTCAATATCAATCTCTGTGCCAGTTGCTTCAATAATTTCGCGGATTGTCTTACCACCGCCACCAATAATCGCACCAATTTTATCTGGATCGATCTGCATAGTTACCAATTTAGGAACTAAGTCAGACAATTCTTTATTTGGCTTATCCATTACCTTAGACATTTCACCTAAGATATGTAAACGACCAGCTCGTGCTTGTGCAAGCGATTTTTCAAATATGGCTCGTTCTAAACCACCTTTATATTTGATATCCATTTGAACTGCCGTTACGCCCTCTTTGGTTCCTGTAACTTTGAAATCCATTAAGCCAAATGCATCTTCAAAACCAGAAATGTCTGAAAGAACGATAAATTGGCCGTCTTTGCTTTTGAGTAATCCCATAGCAATACCGCTAACCATCTCCTTAATGGGCACCCCTGCATCCATTAATGCCATAGTTGCACCACACGTAGTTGCCATAGAAGTTGAGCCATCTGATTCAAGCATATCGGCAACAATACGCATCGTATACGGAAACTTTTCGGGACTTGGCAAGACATATTTCAGTGCTGATGCAGCTAAATAGCCATGCCCAATTTCACGACGGCCTGGACCGCGCAGGAAGCGAACTTCCCCAACAGAAAATGGTGGGAAATTATAGTTCAACATAAAGCGTCGAGAGGTGGTTTCCCCTTCAAGAATACCTTCAACGCGCTGCTCATCCTGACCACCGCCAAGTGTTACCGTAACTAATGCTTGTGTATGGCCCCGCGTAAAGAGTGCTGAACCATGAGTAAATGGCAACAAGCCAACTTCTGTCGTGATTTTTCGTACTTGATCAAATGAACGCCCATCGATTCGTTTTTGTAATTTAAAAATCAGTTCGGTAATTTGCGTTTTTAATATTTGATCAAAAATATAATCAATAACACTATCTGGTATTGCTTGCTCTTCAATTTCAGCAGTATGTTGCGCAATAAATTCATCTTTCAATTTTTGTAGATGTTCATTACGTTGTACTTTATCTGCAATGTACATACTTTCTACCCGATCATGGGTAAGAAATTTCTCAACAAGAGATTCCCAATGATTCCAATGATATGGATCATTAACTGGTGTTTTTTCTATCTTAAGTTCTTTTTTAATCTCAAGTTGCCATGCGACTTGCTCTTTGATCTTTGCATGAGCCATAAACAGCAAATCAACAATTTCTTTTTCAGAAAGTTCATTCATAGAACCTTCTACCATACAAATACCTTCTTCAGTACCTGCAACCACTAATCGAACATCTGATTCAGTTCTTTGATGTATTAATGGATTAACTACCCATTCGCCATTCACTCGTGCAATTTCAACCATACCCACGGGACCCATAAAAGGAATATCGGAGATGGTTAATGCTAATGAGCTTGCTAGAAATGCTAACGTTTCAGGCGCATGTTTTTTATCAACTGAATAGACGGTTGATAAAATTTGCACCGAATTAAAATAGTTTGCCGGAAACAATGGGCGAATTGCGCGATCTATTAACCGACTGGTAAGTACTTCTTTATCAGAGGATTTTCCTTCCCGTTTATAATACCCACCAGGAATTTTACCAGCAGCAGCAAATTGCTCCCGATAGTCTACAGTTAATGGGAAAAAACCAGGAAAGTCTTTACTTTCTGCAGAAACTGCCGTTGCAATAACAACGGTTCCTCCTTGTTCAAACCATACTGCCCCATCAGCCTGACAGGCAATTTTACCAATTTCTACACCATACCCAAAACCAGGTAACTTAAACTTTTTCACCATTACAATAAACCAATATCTCTAAAATTTTTATGGTTACTTTTTCAAACCTAAACGTTCTACTATTTTTTGATAGCCTTCTTTGTTTTTACGTTGCAAATAATTTAAAAATTTGCGACGGTTTGCAACCATTTGCAATAACCCACGTTTAGAAGAATAATCTTTGTGATTAGCCTTCATATGTTCAGTTAAATCATTAATACGTTCAGTCAAGACCGCAATCTGAACCTCAGCCGATCCCGTATCACCACTATGGTGCGCAAATGATTTAATAACTTCTTGTTTCTGCTCTTTTGTAAGAGACATATTTAAAACCTCTAAATATCAATGCCGCTTTATATATCTATTAACAGTATGCACTATATTTCACTTCTTTTCCACTCACTGGTAGGCGCGAGCGGATTTGAACCGCTGACCCCTGCTACGTCAAAGCAGTGCTCTACCCCTGAGCTACGCGCCTGCTGTAGCATGTGCCTACATACCTGAAGCATTTTCCCGCAATGCCTCTCGATGCTCTTCTTGCAAAGCTTGTGCTTCTAGTTCAGAAACTTCGTTGCCGAGATATTTTTCTCGGAATGATTCAATACCAGTACCAGCTGGTATCAGTTTCCCTACAATCACATTCTCCTTCAACCCATACAAGTGATCAACTTTACCTGAGATTGCCGCATCAGCCAATACTTTGGTGGTTTCTTGGAATGATGCTGCAGAAACCCAACTTTCAGTTACCAACGAAGCCTGAGTAAGCCCAAGAAGAATCGCTTTTGCTGTTGCTGGCCGTTTACCTTCTGATTTGAGCAATGAGTTAACCATTGCAAAATGCACTCGATCTACCCGGTCACCAACAAGAAAATCTGTATCACCTGGATCAATAATACGTACACGACGCAACATTTGTCGAACAATTAATTCAACGTGTTTATCATCGATTTTGATACCTTGTAAGCGATAAATTTCCTGAATTTGATCAACAAGATATCGTTGTACTACATCGGGTCCGAGAATGCGTAACATATCTTGCAGAACTGGGGAACCAGTAGTAATCAAATCACCAGCTTTAATATGTTCACCATTTCCTACGTTTAGCTGTTTACCACGTGGTATTGAATAATCAAATGTTTGATCACCTGAAACCACGCTTACTTTACGCATACCTCGATGCAATCCGCCAATAACCACCTCACCATCAATATCCGAGATAATTGCTGGATCTTTTGGTTGCCGCGCTTCAAACAATTCTGCAATACGCGGTAAACCACTGGTAACGTCTTTTGTTTTTGATGCTTCGCGTGAAATTTTAACAAGCACATCACCAACTTCAACATGTTGATCATCTTTTACATTTAAATGACCACCAATTGGCAAGAAGTAATGAGCTAGTTCATTTCCTTGATTATCTACAATACTCAATGCTGGTTGATAGTTTTCACCTTTATGTTCAACAATAACCAAGCTTGATTTGTTTGTTGCCTCATCAAATTGTTGTTGGAAGGTAATACCTTCAACTAAATCGATAAATTTAACGGTACCAGTTTGTTCAGTAATGAGTACCTTACTACCTGGATCCCATTCAGTAAGTTTTTCACCAATAGTAACTTCTTGGCCATCTTTAACGTATACCAATGAGCCATATTCAACGTCAATTTCTTGAAGCTCTCTACCATCTGGTGACATAATCAAAATCTTACCGCGACGGCTCATTGTAACCATCTTGCCAGCACGGTTATTCACGACGCGTACGTCACGCCATTTAATCATACCTTTATGTTTTGCAACATAAAATGGTTTTTCAATAAGACCAGATGCCAAACCACCAATATGGAAGGTTCTCATGGTAAGCTGCGTACCTGGTTCACCTATTGATTGTGCAGCAATAATTCCGGCAGTAGTACCCTCATCAACCAAGGCACCCTTAGAAAGGTCATACCCATAACAGCGTGCACATACCCCACGTTTTGCTTGACACATCAATACTGAACGTACTTTTATCTTAGAAACGGCAGAATCGGCAATGCGTGGAATATCATCACGCCCGATAATTTCACCTTGTGCAATTAATAAATCACCAGAAATTGGATCTTTAATATCTGCCGCAGCTACCCGACCATACACCCGTTCGGCAAGAGGAGAAATCACGTCACCTGATTCTTTAAGATCTTCAACAATAATATAACCCAACGTTTTACAATCTTGCATGGTAACAACAACGTCTTGGGCAATATCGACTAAGCGTCGGGTAAGATACCCTGAGTTTGCTGTTTTTAATGCTGTATCAGACTGTCCTTTACGCGCACCATGTGTTGAAATAAAGTACTCAAAAACACTCAACCCATCTTTAAAGTTAGTACGAACCGGTGTTTCCATAATTTCGCCTGACGGCTTTGCCATCATACCACGCATACCAACTAACTGTTTAATTTGTTCGGTAGAACCACGAGCTCCTGAATCAAGCATCATGAAAATAGGATTAAACGGTGCAAATGTTTTATCTTCATTTTTATAAGCATGTTCATCTTGTTCTTCAAGCTGGCGTGACATCTCACGAGCAACATCTGCGGTTGCATGTCCCCAAATGCTTAATACTTTATTATAGCGTTCACCGTTGGTTATCACCCCATCCATATAGAGCTGCTCTACTTCTTGAACTTCTTTATCAGCTTTTTCAATAATTTCATCTTTACGATCGGGTACTAATAAATCAGCCATAGAGAATGATATACCACCCATCGTTGAATTATAGAAACCAAGCTTTTTGATTTTATCAAGACATTCAACAGTAACTTTATCACCAAATAAATAGTAAATTTTTTCTACTAATTTAGTAAGACTGCTTTTGCTCATTACGCGATTGATCCAATCAAACTCAGTTCCTTCCGGCAACGCATCGAAAAGCAATACACGCCCAACAGTTGTTTCAACTAGTGCCCCATCTTCTAAGCGAAGTTTAATCTGTGCATGAAGCTCAGCTTCATTATGCTGATATGCAGTAACCACTTCTTTTCTGTTACTAAATACGACACCCTCACCTTTGAGACCCTTACGAATTTTGGTCATATAATGTAAACCAAGTACCATGTCTTGTGATGGTACAGTAAGTGGCCGTCCATTTGCTGGTGAAAGAATATTTTTAGTAGAAAGAATGAGATCTTTACTTTCTTTTTGTGCTTGTTTACCAAGTGGTACATGCACCGCCATCATATCACCGTCGAAATCGGCATTAAATGCAGCACACACCAGTGGATGAATCTTAATTGCTTTACCATCAACCAAAATTGGGAAAAAGGCTTGGATACCAAGTCTATGCAATGTTGGTGCACGGTTAAGCAGAACTGGTCTATCTTTTACTACTGATTCAAGAACATCCCAAATGCTTGGATCTAATTCCTCAACCATGCGTTTAGCTACACGCAAGTTTGGTGCAAGTTCCCATTCAATTAAACCAGCATATACGTATGGCTTGAATAATTCCAATGCCATTGCTTTTGGTAAACCACATTGACTCATTTTAAGTTCAGGATCCACCACAATTACTGAACGTCCTGAATAGTCAACACGTCGACCAAGTAAGTTTTGTCTGAAGCGTCCTTGCTTACCACGCAACATTTCACTGAGTGATTTCAATGAACGTTTATTGGTACCCCGAACTGGCTGACCACGACGACCATTATCAATCAATGCATCAACTGATTCTTGAAGCATACGTTTTTCGTTTTTAATAATAACTGAAGGCGCTTCAATTTCTATCAAACGCTGTAAACGAATATTACGATTCAATACACGGCGATATAATTCATTTAAATCAGAGCTTGCAAATCGTCCCCCTTCAAGCGGTACTAATGGCCGCAAGTCAGGTGGTAATACCGGAAGCACTGTCAATACCATCCATTCTGGTTTTAAATTGCCTTGAATTAAACCAGATATCACTTTCATTCGACGCATCATTTTGTGGCGCGTCGCTACTGAAGTTGTTTTGGTATAATCTGATTCAAGTGCTGCTAATTCAGCTTTAAGATCCATCATTTCAAGAATCTTACGAGCTGCTTGCGCACCCATATCAGCTTCAAATTCAAGATCATCTGAATGCGTATCTACGTATGAATCATATTCATTATTACTTAAAACTGTTTTGCGTGGATACGGCGATTTACCTTGATTAATAACAATATATGCATCAAAGTATACCACGCGTTCAAGATCTTTAACGGGCATATCAAAGAGCAATCCTAATTGACTTGGAATCCCTTTGAGATACCAAATATGGCATACAGGAGAAACAAGTGCTATGTGTCCCATACGTTCACGACGTACGCGCGATTGAATAACTTCAACGCCACATTTTTCGCAGGTTACTCCACGATGTTTCATGCGCTTATATTTACCACAATTACATTCCCAGTCTTTTACTGGACCGAAAATACGGGCACAAAACAATCCATCACGCTCTGGTTTAAGCGTACGATAGTTAATCGTTTCTATTTTTTTCACTTCTCCATATGAAAGTGATTTTACTTTTTCAGGAGAAGCAAGGCCCAGACGTACCGCATTAAACTGCGTAATATTTACATATTCTCTAAAGCGATCTAATAATTGATTACTCACTGACTTTCTCCTTGCCACTCTTGAATAGGTCAACCTGGAGCCCAAGACTTTGTAATTCCTTAATCAATACGTTAAATGATTCTGGAAGGCCTGGCTCAGGCACTTTATCCCCACGAACAATTGCTTCATATACTTTATGTCTACCGGTGACGTCGTCAGACTTATAGGTCAACATTTCTTGCAACGTATAGGCTGCTCCATGAGCTTCAAGTGCCCATACTTCCATCTCACCAAGACGCTGTCCCCCTAATTGGGCTTTACCACCCAATGGTTGTTGCGTTACCAATGAATATGGTCCAACTGAACGCGCGTGAAGCTTATCATCAACCATATGGCTCAATTTCATCATATACATAGAACCAACAGTTACTGGTTGTTTAAAGTATTGCCCAGAACGGCCATCTCGCACTCTAAATGAACCACTTTCAGGTAAACCAAGTTTTTCTAATAATGGTTTAATATCAGTATCAAAATCAGCACCATCAAAAATTGGTGTCTGGAATCCAACCCCACGTCGTGCACTTCGTCGTGCAAGTTCAAGCACCTCTTCTTTACCATATTGTTTCTCAAGTTTCTCAACTACTTGAGTACCATAGGCAAATTCAAGTTCTTTTTTAATGGCATCATATCCTTTGGTTTCCAACAGTTGCTCAAGCTTATCCCCAAGTTTACGACCAGCAAGACCAAGAACTGTTTCAAGGATCTGCCCAACGTTCATACGGGAAGGTACCCCTAATGGGTTAAGGATAATATCAACCGGCGTTCCATCATCCAAGTATGGCATATCTTCGCGCGGTACAATATTTGAAACCAATCCTTTATTTCCGTGACGCCCAGCAAGTTTATCACCAATTGAAACTGAACGACGTTTTGCAATATATACTTTAACCATCTTAATAACACCAGATGGTAACGGATCACCCTTTTTAAATTTCGCAATACGCTCTTCTTTCAAACCAATAAGAATACGTACCTGATTTTCAAACAATTCATATAAATGCTTAATTCGTTCATTAAGTTTTTTATCGGTTGTTTTGAGGGCAACTATTTTATCTATATTTAAATCGAGAAGTTTTTGCGCATCAAATTGACCGCTGGTTAAAAACTCTTTAGCAACTTTAGAAGATGATGGTTTTGTTCCATCAAGTTCGTTGGCTATTTTTTCAACAACCATTTCTTCTAAGAACGTTATCTGATCATTGAAATCATTTTCCAATGATTCAATTTGCTTATTAACCATTTCTTTATAGCGACGATCTTTTCGAATACCACTACGAGAAAATATTTTTACATCAACAACGGTGCCATGAACTCCAGGCGGTACACGCAATGAAGTATCACGCACTTCACGAGATTTTTCACCAAAAATTGCGCGTAACAGTTTTTCTTCTGGTGAATATTGTATATCACCTTTCAGCGTAACTTTACCAACTAAAATATCCCCAGGTTTAACGCGGGTTCCTACTCGAACAATTCCATCATCATCCAATCCGGCAAGCACACCTTCACTTACGTTTGGAATATCTCGGGTAATTTCCTCTGGACCAAGCTTTGTATCACGTGCATCAACCACATATTCATCTATATGAACTGAAGTAAGCGTATCATCTGATACTAATCGTTTACTTAAAACAATTGCATCTTCAAAGTTGTATCCATGCCATGGCATGAATGCTACTAATAGGTTTGCTCCCAAGGCTAATTCGCCTTCATCGATTGCCGAACCATCAGTAAGAATATCACCAGCAAAAACTCTATCACCTCGTTTTACAATTGGCACATGATGAATCCAGGTACCATAACTTGAACGTTCAAATTTACGTAAGTAATAGGTATCAACGCTTGAGGCAATCCAATCTTCTTCACTTTGGAATTGATTTTCATCGGCACAAATTACAATTTTATCTGCAGAAACATATTCAACTACCCCATCACGTTTTGCCATTAAAACAGAACCTGATGCTTTTACAATTTCTTTTTCCATACCAGTACCAACAATCGGTGATTGTGTTCTAATTAATGGTACTGCTTGACGTTGCATGTTCGCACCCATCAATGCACGACTAGCATCGTCATGTTCAAGGAACGGAATAAGGGCTGATGAAACTGAAACCAATTGCTTAGGTGATAAATCAACATAATTAACTTGATCGGCATCGGCATACATAAAGTTACCTTGATTTCGGGCAAATACTTTCCCTTTTTTCAAGGTACCATCTTTATTTAATGCTTCAGTTTGTGCAATGTATTGTTTTTCTTCAGAAAATGCATCAAAAAATACGACTGAATCTTGTATTTTTCGATCTGCAATTGGTCGATATGCGGTTTCAATAAACCCAAGATCGTTCACCATCGCATATGTTGCAAGTGAAGAAATCAAACCAATAGTCTGACCTTCAGGCGTTTCAATCGGACAGATACGCCCATAGTGTGACGTATGTACGTCACGAATTTCATAGGTAGCGCGATCCTTCATCCCCCCGCCAGGTCCTAATGCAGAAAGACGTCGCTTATGGGCAATTTCTGCAAGCGGATTGGTTTGATCCATAAACTGGGAAAGCTGCCCTAACCCAAAGAATTCACGCAATACGGCACTCAATGGTTTCACATTGAGAAAATCCTGTGGCATTAACGCACTATGTGGCTCTTGCATTCTAAAACGTTCACGAATGATACGTTCAATCCGTAAGAACCCAAGATACATCTGATTAGCTAAAAGTTCACCAACCAAACGTACACGGCGATTACCCAAATGATCGATATCATCAAGTTCACCTTCACCACGTTCACGCAAGTTAACCAAATAACGAATGGTCGCTATGATATCTTCACGAGTAAGAACAGTAACATCTATTGGCGTATTTAATCCTAATTTATTATTCATACGAATACGGCCAACTTTGGTCAAATCGTAGAAACGAGGATTATATAATTGCCCTTCAAGGCGCTCTTTAATTTCTTTTAATGTTGCACTATCACCAGGCCATACTTTAGAATGCAATTCTTTTAATGCTTCATCTTGAGTAAAGCATTTATCATGCGTTAGGGTAAGTGCAACTGTTGGCTGAAAAACATATCCTGAAGATTGAATCAATTCAAATGAAATATCTTTAAATCGTTTAAGTGTTTCAAGATGGTTTTCTGCAATCTGTTGTCCTTGTTCAAGAATAATTTCTCCCGTATCTGGATCGATTATATCTTTTGCAAGTACTCTTCCTACTAACTGAGAGGGAGTAACATGTAACTGAGTAATTTTTGCCTTTTTTAATTTTTCAAATAGATCGCGGGTAACACGTTTGCCCAAAAACTTTGATTCTTGTTTCGGGTCAAGCATTCCCTTTTCTATGCGACGCCCAATTAATGTTTCATCAACTAATCGGGTAAAATTACCTTTTTTACCGGTAATTTGCTCAAATTTATAAAAGTATGAAATAATATCTTCGCGTGCAATGCCAAGTGCTTGCAAGAAAGTAGTTACCAACACCTTTTTCTTTTTATCAATACGTACATATAAATGATCATTGCTATCAAACTCAAAATCAAGCCATGATCCCCTCATAGGGATAATGCGTGCAAGATAATAAGGACGTCCACGAAAATCTTTTACTTTTTTACTTTGAGAAAATACAACACCGGGAGATCGATGAAGCTGACTTACGATAACTCGATCTACACCATTAATAAGAAACGTACCAAGATTCCCTAATTTATACGAACCATCATATGTTTCATATAAATCACCCATAACTGGTACTTCTGCAAAGAAAATATCCTGCTCTTTAATATCATGAATAACACGTTCTTGTCCTTCTGCGCCTTCAGCCCAACTGATTAATTGGATCTTTATTTTTAAAGGCATCGAAAACGTCTGCCCATTGGCTCGACATTCTTCAAGCGTCATCGGCAGACGTACTGTTACCCGTGATAAACAATTTGAACATGTTTTATAACGAGCAGTTCTTTTTTTGCAATATGGGCATGCGCCATCTTCAGGAAGCCGTGAACATTCGCTCCGTTTGCATGAAGAGCATGTCCACTGATATCGATTTTCAATACCAGTTAGCTTACCGCACGTACACGCCCAATTACCCAACTCATAACTTACAAATTCTAGAGACATCCGATCATTATATTCTATCGGAAAAATATCACGCAAAACTTTCTCGAGACCGATTGGTTTACGTTCCTCTGGTAAGAAATCAAGTTGTACAAAGTCATTAAATGACGTTGATTGAATCTCAATCAAATTAGGCACTGGCGCAATATCCCCAATCTTTCCGAATGATTTACGGATAGTGCCCTTAGTTACGCGCAGCTCAGACATTAAATTGCTCCTCCCCGCTTGGACGAAAGCGTTGTTCACCCATCTTGGTTTTTTATAGTTAATGGCACAGACAAAGTAGGCTTAAAAAATTATGAAAGAGATACTTTAGCACCAGCTGCTTCAAGTTCTTTTTTCATTTTTTCAGCTTCTTCTTTAGGCACATTTTCTGAAATAACAGTTGGTGCACCTTCAACTTTTGCTTTTGCATCAGAAAGTGAAAGTGTTGTAACTTTACGCAATGCTTTAATTACTGCGATTTTGTTACCACCCATATCTTCAAGTTTCACGGTGAATTCAGATTTTGCTTCTGCCGCTGCTGGAGCTGCTTCTGCTGCTGCTGGAGCCGCTGCTGCAACTGGCATTGCTGCTGAAACACCAAACTTATCTTCGAGTTCTTTTACTAAATCTGCAAGCTCAAGAACCGTTAAATTACTAATCTCATCGATCAACTTGTCAAAAGATTTTGCTGCCATGATCTTCCCTACGAAAAACGTATTAATTAAACCCAAACTAACTGTATTCTATAACAATCTTACTGCTGCTTTTGTTCTTCGATTTTTTTCAAAACAATTAACAAACGTAAAACCATCATATTCAACACACCTACAAAATTGCGTGATGGGGCCTGGATAGTGCCTACCAACATCGCCAATAAAACTTCTCTTGAAGGTAATGATGCGATCCGCTCAATACCCTGCGCATCAAGCAAACTTGAATCCATGCATCCTGCAATAAGAGATAAAGCTTTATTCTCTTTTGCAAATTCATGGAGTGTTTTTGCTACTCCAGGTACCTCATCGGATACAAAAACAAGACCTATTTGCTCTTTCAAAAAAGGCGTTAAATCTTGTATATTATCGATGTCACTTACCGCACGCTTCATCAAACGTGCTTTAGTAACTTTGAACGTCCCACCTTGGTTGTGGAGTTCACGACGGAGTGCTTGCATCTGAGCAACCGTCAGTCCTTTATATCCAACAACAAATGATGCTGAACTCGATGAAAAATTATCTTTGAGCTGCTGAATAACGGCTTCTTTTTCTTGACGATTCATTGAACACCCTTCTAACTATTACGAACGCAACAAATCATCTGGATTGATGGTAAACCCAACACCCATAGTTGATGAAATGGTCATTTTTTTCAAATACTTACCTTTAGAAGATGCTGGTTTTGAAGAAACAAGCGCTTTCACAAAAGCAAGTAAATTTTCTTTCAATTTTGGGGCATCAAACGAAACACGACCAAATGAAAAATGCACGAGCCCGTATTTATCATTTTTGAAGAAAACGCGGCCACTTTTGAGATCAGAAACTACTTTTGCAACATCAAATGTTACGGTTCCTAATTTCTTATTTGGAAGCAATCCTCTTGGCCCTAAAATTCGCGCAACTTTACCAACCATTCCCATAAGATCTGGCGTTGCTACCGCATAATCAAAATCCATCCAGCCGGTCGAAATTTTTTCCACTAAATCTTCCGCCCCTACATAATCGGCCCCTGCCTTCTCGGCTTGCGTTGCATAATCACCTTTGGCAAAAACAAGTACCTTTACCTTTTTACCTCTTCCGTGAGGAAGTACAACCGAACCACGCACTGTTTGATCACCTTTTGATGCATCTATACTTAAATTTACATCCACATCAACAGATTCTTCAAATTTTGCATAGGCTGATTCTTTGATTTTTCCCAATGCATCATCAACGGCAACCAACTGTCTATCCGTTATTTTTTCTTGTACCTTACGGTATTTTTTTCCTCGATCGTGTGCCATAGTCAGTTCCTATTAATCAACCACATCCACACCCATGCTGCGCGCACTTCCCGCAACAATTTTCTTCGCTTGCTCAAGATCAAGAGCATTCAAATCTGGGAGTTTTATTTTGGCTATTTCTTCTATGTCGGCCCATGAGATCTTACCAACCTTATTTACATTCGGTATTGGAGATCCTTTACTAATACCAATTTTTTTACGAATCAACTCTGAAGTCGGTGCTGTTTTTACCACAAAGGTAAATGAGCGATCCTTATATACGGTAATAATAACGGGAACCGTTTCACCTTTTCTGCTTGCAGTTTGTGCATTAAATTGCTTACAGAAATCCATAATATTTACCCCTTGTTGACCAAGGGCAGAACCAACCGGCGGAGCAGGTGTTGCACCTCCACCAGGTATTTGCAATTTAATTTTTGCTTTGAGCTCTTTTGCCATAGTTACAACCTAAAACCTTGAATTAGCGCTTTACCTGATTAAATCCTAATTCCACCGGTGTCATTCTTCCAAAAATGCTCACCATAATTGTTAACCGTTCGTTTTCTTCATCGATATCTTCTATAATACCCACAAAACCAGCAAACGGCCCTTCTTGAATCTCAACCTCTCCACCAACAGCAAACTCACTCTTTTTCGCCGCAACCTTAACTTCTCCCTTCATTTGAGAGAAAATTCGATCAACCTCTTTTCGAGGAAGCGAAATTGGTTCTCTGCTGCCACCCAAAAATTTAATTACTTTAGGGCTTGTTGCAACAACACGGATAGTTTCTGGTTTTGCCTCCAGCTCAACAAGTAAGTACCCTGGGAACAACTGTTCTCCTTCAGGCTCTTGCTCTTGTTGTTCTGGATCAAAAAACTGCTTCATACGTGCCGAAGGTATGAGCACCTGACCAAAATCTTCTTCAAGGCCAAGTTCTTGAATGCGTCGGGTAATGTCTTTCTTTACCGCTTCTTCATATCCAGCATATACCTGGACAACATACCAACGTTTCATGTAATAGAATCCTGCCTACACGTAATAATTGCTAAAAGTTTTGAATATAAGTCCCATCAACTTGGTTATCCCAAGGTCTACTACCCCTAAGTAGATTGAGAAGACTACTACTAAAAGAAGCACCACAATGGTCGAACCTACAAATTCATCGAATTTGGGCCAAACCACTTTCCCAAGCTCTAGCTTCACTTCTGATAAAAATTGTACAATATTTTTCATCATTTATCCATCAGATATTTTGATGCCCTTTAATTAGAAGCCATTCTCTATATTTGGTTCTCATCGTTACCTTCAACTTATCGGCTTAGATCAATCCTAAGCCATTCGAAGGAGACTGGCAGGCCAGGAGGGACTCGAACCCCCAACCCGCAGATTTGGAGTCTGCCGCTCTACCAATTCGAGCTACTGGCCTA
>Ga0055448_10000002_pt1 | contig 61035 bp, 53 predicted proteins | sample China_Galinas_PW_4_FD_57744 | JGI IMG/M metagenome (GOLD analysis project Ga0055448, IMG submission 57744) | Wetland microbial communities from San Francisco Bay, California, USA, that impact long-term carbon sequestration - China_Galinas_PWA_D2 | ecosystem: Environmental > Aquatic > Marine >... | reverse complement strand
TTCAATCATAACTGGTCTACGTCCTTGTTTGATAGTCACATTTTAGGTTTAATTTGATAGCCTAATCATATATCTTATGCTAGACTACAACTTTTATGGGATATGCTGTATAAATATGGCATATTCTTTATCTAATTATAGCATATAAGACCATTTTTATAAATGGGAAAGATAAATCAATGTCAATCATTTCAAATAGAAAAGTTTTTGTTAAAAAAGGGGGATTTTTGCAAGAAAATGATCTTTTGCTAAACTGAAATTCAGGGTATAATGATTATTGTTAACTATATAACACGCTTAAATTAAGGTCGATAGGATACATATATGTTAAAGCGTATTGCGATGGCTCTATGGGGGAAGTTTGAAAGCAGGGAAGAAGTTCAAAAATTTATCATTCTAGCCATAACCTTTTTTCTCGTCATTGGGGTTTATTGGGCGATGCGTCCGATCAAGGACAGTATGTTTATGAGCTTGGTTGGCTCTAAATATATTCCTATTGCAAAATGGGTTTCTTTATTCGTGATTACCCCGTTGGTTCTTGTTTATAGTAAATTAATTGATACGTTTCCACGTCACAAAGTATTTTATATGCTGATTGGTGGCTATACTGTTTTAACCTTGTTATTCTCATTTTTGCTCAGCATGCTTCTCGGTATGCCAGCAGAAGAATTGGCAGTAAACCCTGCATATAAAGTTATTGCATGGGCTTGGTATACGTATGTAGAAAGCTTTGGCTCGCTTATTGTAGCGCTCTTTTGGGGCTTCACTACAGACATTACCTCAAGCGATTCGGCAAAACGTGGATTTCCGATTATTGCACTTTTTGGACAAGCAGGAAATATTTGTGGTCCTCAGGTAAATGCGGCACGTTTTGGGTTTGCCAATAGTGGACCAGTATTGATGATTGTTGCAGTATTAACAGCGCTTATAGGTGTCCTTATTTGGATCTTTATGCGGGTAACACCAGATAAATATTTAGCTGGATATGAAGCTTCTAAAAAAGAAGAGCCAGTTGAAGGAGGGAACGGTGAGCCTGGCTTCTTTGAAGGGCTTAAAATGATGGTCACTAAGCCGTATCTTCTTGGTATTTTCTTAGTAATCTTCTTTTATGAGGTAATTGTTACCGTAATTGACTTTGTATTTAAAACTATGGTTGGTAATGCATTCCCAGTTGAACGAGATGCTGGTGCCTATCTTTCTCAATATGGTTCATGGACCGGTATTGTATCACTTACCTGCGTATTACTTGGTATTAACAATATTCAGCGACACTTAGGCTTAACAGCTTCTCTCATTCTTACCCCATTATTGGTTGCAACAGGTGTGCTGTTAGTTAAATTCAGCCCAATGCTTGGTGTAGTATTCTGGATTATGGTGTGTGCAAAAGCTATTAACTATGCCCTTAATCAGCCAACCATTAAACAGCTGTATATTCCAACATCAAAAGATGCAAAATATAAAACACAAGCATGGATCGAAATGTTTGGTGGGCGCGGTGCAAAAGCATCAGGTTCATCAATTAATATCTTTAGAGCATTCCTTGAAAGTAAATATGGCCAACTTGCTGGACTTACTTTATTTTTAACGGTAAGCACAGGTATTTCTATGGGCTTGATAGGAATTTGGTTATTTGTAGTGATGTTCCTTGCCAAAACTCATAACAAAGCAGTCCGTGAAAAACGGGTGGTATGTTAATGCAACACATATCAATTCGATTGATTATGAATTAAAAGTGAAGGGCCTTACTATCTTTTTATTAGTAAGGCCCTCTGCTCTTCTTAGGGGAGAGAATTAGTGAAGATGGTATCGATGAAGTACAGTTAATAAGTCATAGTTAGAGGGGCCGATCTCATGGGATCACTCGTTGGAAGACTATCGGAAAAGTTATTTTGTGGTGATGCTCAAGACCGTCGTAAATGGGTATATCTTACCCTTTCATTTTTCTGTGTTATTGCTGCCTATACCATTGCTAAAGAATTAAAAGATTCTATTTTTGCTGCCATGGTTGGCCGAGAGTATATTCCTATTGCAAAGCAATTAGTAATGTTATTGCTGGTTCCTGCTATCTTGTTTTATTCAAAACTTGTTGATCGGTTACGACGATATCGTCTTCTTTTTTGGTATAGTCTTGTTTATGGAATTCTCGGTATAATATTTGCAGTTATTTTAGGCCATTCAACGATTGGACTCCCTAATACTGATGCAAATCCCTGGCGTATTTTTGGGTGGATCTTCTATTTCTTTGTTGAAGGATATTCCCCATTTGTGGTTGGTGTATTCTGGGCATATGTAAACTCGATTAGTAATCCTAAAGGGGCAAAAAACAATTATGGGATTATGGTTGCTGGTTCAAAATTAGGCGGCATGGTTACCTCATGTTTTGCATGGTATTTATTAAGCTCAAGTGCTCCTTTATATGTATTGGCTCAATCTGATGCAGCACGGCATCAATTTTTACTTTTTGCGGCTTCAGTAATTCTTTTAATGGTACCAATTTTATTAACCTTACTGATGCGTAGAGTATCGGGCAGGCATTTACATGGCTATGAGGCGGCTTATCAAGTAGAGAAAGAGCGAGGTAAGAAGGGGACTGCAGCAACGGGTATTTTCTCTGGTATCAAAATGCTTATTAAATATCCCTATATACTTGGAATATTTTGCGTTGTTTATTTCTATGAAATTATTAATACAGTATTGAGCTATCAACGGGTTGGGATTGCGCAGCAAAATTCGGTATCAGTTTCACAAACGAGCAGCTATCTCTTTAAAATTATTTTCATTACCCATTTTATGGGTTTTTGTATATCGCTATTTGGTACCAAAGCACTTATGCAACGGTTGGGTGAGCGTTTGTGTTTACTCTTAGTACCTATCGCCACAGCGCTTCTCTTTATTTACTTTATGTTTAGTCCAACTCAATTTGCATTCTTGAGTTTCTTTGTGTTGATGCGCTCTATACATTATGGATTTAGCTATCCAGTTCGTGAGAGCTTATATATTCCAACGATCAAAGAAATGAAATTTAAATCTAAATCATTTATTGACGCATTTGGCAGTAAATTTGCTAAATCAAGTGGTTCAGTATTCAATTTCTTAACACGTAATCTTGATACAGCAGCTTTTTTAACGATTCAATCAGTGCTCTTTTTTGGCGTCATAGGATTATGGATTTCAGCAGCATATCTGCTTGGAAAACGTTTTGATAAAGCAGTTAAAAATAATGAAGTTATTGGTATAGATTAGATGCGCTTCCTTCTGGATTACTCCTTAGGGTGCGCTCAATGCTTTTCATGCTCATATTAGGAGGTGGGGAGTTGCGGCCTACCTGATTGGGAAAAAATTTCATGAGACCATAGGGGCTGAGCAGGTGATTGGCGGGGTCGAAGAAGATTAATATGGGCTTTTTGCTTATTTTCATTGAAGTTTTTTGGCTTTTTGATACACTCAAAACTGGAATTATTATATACATCTCGCTTCACCAATATGAGGGTGGTTATCAGCTTAAACTGCTGATCCCATGAAGCGATAGAGATAACCCTTTAAAAGGATCTTTCATGATTGATTTTCGCGAATTAGTAAAAGCAGGTGTACATTTTGGCCATCAACGGGCACGTGGCTGTCCTAAGATGTTTCGATGGATTTGGGGCCATAAAAATGGCGTACATCTTATAGACGTATCAAAAACTGCCTACCAGCTTGAACAGGCGGCTCAATTTCTCAAAGGAGTAGCTGCTCAAGGTAAAACAATTTTATGGGTAGGTACCAAGAAATCAGCACAAGATATTATTGCTCAGGCAGGTAAAGAACTTGATATGCCATCAGTAAGTCATCGATGGATTGGTGGTACATTGAGTAACTTTAGCCAAGTGAAAAAATCAGTTACCAAAATGCTTCATCTAGAAGATGTGCTTTCTAAAGCTGAAGATCATTTTTATACCAAAAAAGAATTAAATACGATTTATAAAACAGCTGAACGACTTCGTAAAAACGTTGGTGGTATTCGAGAACTTACTTGGCCAATTGGCGCAGTAGTGTTGGTTGACGTGCGTAAAGAGCGTTCTGCTCTTCGTGAAGCAGTACGAATGGGTGTGCCAGTCGTTGCCCTTGTCGACACCAACAGCGATCCAAGTATGGTTGACTATGTAATTCCTGGTAATGATGATGCACCGCGTTCAATTAAGTTAGTTGTTGATTATTTAGTTGATGCCGTTAAACAGGGTAAAGCTGAGTATGATAAAAAACGTGAAGAAGAAAAAGCGGCTAAAGCAGCTGAAGCAGTAAAACGTAAAGAAAAACTAGCTGAAGCTAAAAAAGCTGAAACTAAAAAGAAAGAAAAAGTTGCTGCAACAGAGAATAAAATTGAAGCGGTACCTAAAAAAGATGAAGCAAAAAAGAAGCCAGCTGTTAAAAAAACTGAGTCAAAAGCTGAAACTCAAAAAGCGGTGAAGGCAGATAAAGTAGAAGCAAAAAAGACTACGGAAAAAGCTGAAGCAAAAAAGAAGCCAGCTGTTAAAAAAACAGTAAAAAAAGAGAGCAAAAAAGTAAGCCATTAAAGAAAACTCTCTTGGAGAGGTGTCTGAGTGGTCGAAAGAGCATGATTGGAAATCATGTATGTCCTGAAAAGGGCATCGAGGGTTCGAATCCCTCTCTCTCCGCCATCCGCCGTTCTTTGACAAGCTTCCGGTTTTCGCAATAAAGCTATGGCGGGCACTGCAGGATGAGTGGATCGAATTAGGCGCAAGCCGAGCATAGCTGAAAGAGGTGCGGAGCATGATGTAACATCGGAGCCTATAATAGGCGAAGACGGACAATTTTTGCTAGCGAAACAAATGTTTAGTAATCCTCATAAAAATTTGGGAGGTAAATAAGAGAACGATTGCTTAATCTGTCAGGTCCGAAAGGAAGCAGCAGGAGTAATACAGTTTTCTGTATTTGCCTCCCTTTTAAAAAATAACTGCCATATGGTGGCAGAAATTAATTAACGAGTTGATATAACGTATAATGAGTGTGGCACAATTGAATCTTGCCCGTAAGTGGCGCTCGAAAACATTTGATCAAATTGTTGGACAGCAACTTTCGGTGCGAATGTTAAAAAACAGTCTGTATTTAGGACAATATTTTCCGGTTTATCTATTTGCCGGACAACGAGGGTGTGGCAAAACCACCACGGCCCGTGTTTTTGCTGCCGCAATTAATTGTGAACAACTACCAGATTTTCAGAAAGATCCCCGAAATCATCCAGTGCCCTGTCTTGTATGCCAATCATGTAAAGCAATGGCTTCTGGAAAGCATCCAGATTTTGTAGAAATTGATGCAGCATCTCATACCGGTGTTGATAATGTTCGGCAAATTGTGGATTCATCATCACTTTTACCATTGATGGGGCGAAAAAAAGTATATCTTATTGATGAAGCTCATATGCTCAGTAAAGCGGCATTTAATGCGTTTCTTAAAATTCTAGAAGAGCCACCAGCTTCAGTACTTTTTATTTTGGCGACAACTGATACCGATAAAATTATTGAAACAGTGAAATCTCGTTGTTTTCAACTGTTTTTTCAGCCAATTGAAATGGCACCATTACATAAACATTTAGCGCATATATGTCAGCAAGAAGATATTGATTTTGAGCCAAAAGCGCTTGATTTGATTATTAGCGAAACACATGGTTCGGCGCGTGATGCATTAAACCTCCTTGAACAAGTTCGCTTTTCAAGTAGCTCTGTCAACAAACAAGCAGTATTGACTGTATTGGGACATGTTGATGAGAGTTGTTTAATTACATTACTTCAATTAGTGCTGAGTAAACAGCCAATAGATCTCTTGAATTTTATGCAAGAGATGCAACTTGAGAAATTTTCTGCATCATTTATTTGGCATAAATTAATTGAATTAACGCGTGCGTCATTATGGCTCAAATATGGCGTATCACCGCATACGTTTGGCCAATATCATCAACAACTTCAAAAAATTGTGGCAAAAAGTTCAGTAAAGCAATTGCATGCCCTTTTGGAGGCGCTTTATGTAAATGAGCCAATCTTTGCACGTACAACTGGCCAGCATACGTTCCTTGAAATGGTATTATTACAACTTTGCCAAAAAAATAGACGTAACAATGATCCAAGTACGCCTGCTACACAGCAAGTTGCCCCTCCATCTTCTTCAGATGAAGAGGAAGATGATGATCTAGATGAGGATGAAGACGGTGAATTTGAAGAGGAAGATGAGGAGGAAGAGGATGAATGTAAACGTTCATGGCGTTCATTTATTACGGCAGTGGAAAAGGGTGCTGATCCATTAATATTTTCAATTTATAAGCAAGCACAATCAGTATCATTTGATCAAAGTAACAAAAAAGTTATTGTATCATTATCTGCAGATCTTAAATTTTTTAGTGATAAGATCGAAGAACAAAAAATTGTTTGGCAGCCATTGTTTAATGAATCATTTGGTTCAGAAATGGTTTTACAACTCGAATTTACGGGAACACGGCAGGTAGTCGAAAGGAAACAACCAGTATCACGTGCATCCAAAAGTAAACTTGAAACTATTCAACCACAGATCAAAAAACAAGAAACCAAAACAGTTTCTTCACGTTATACACCTACACAACAAAGATCACCGAGACGTTCTGTAATATCACCGAGTGCTACGGAATCAAAAATTGACGTATCTGATGCAGCAACGTGGCAACAGGCCCATATACTTCTTGAATGTTTTCCGGGCACGATAACCGAAGTAAAAGAGTAAAATTATGAGCAGTATGCCACGAGTGGTGATTGTTGGACGAACCAATGTTGGGAAATCAACATTATTTAATCGTTTGGCACCACAAGCGCGCAGTATTACCTATGATATTGAGGGAGTAACGCGTGATTATGTTACTGATATTATAACATGGCGTGGGTGTACCTTTGAGTTGATTGATACAGGTGGGGTGAGTTTACGCAAAACGACGGATCCTATTTTAAAACGGGTTCGAGAAGATGCGCTTAAACTAATCGAATCGGCAGATCTTATTTTATTTATGTGTGATGCTAAAGTTGGCTTATTACCAGAAGATCGTGAAATTGCTTCACTATTGTATAAAATAGGCAAGCCAGTTTTTGTGGTAGTCAATAAAGTTGATTCATCGCAGGATCAGCAAGAACTCTACGAATTTGAAGCACTTGGTTTTGATAAACTGTTATTTATTTCAGCTTCTCATGGAACTGGTGTTGCAGAGCTACTGGAAGTAATAACTGATTTTTTACCTGCAAGCACAATTAAAGATACAAAACGTACGCGTGGATGTAATGTCGTGATTTTAGGTAAACCAAATGTCGGCAAATCATCACTCATGAATTTATTACTCAATCAAGAGCGGACAATTGTTGCTGATATGCCAGGTACAACGCGTGAGCCTATCACTGAACAAATTACATTTTATCAGCAAGATATTCAAGTAACTGATACGCCCGGTATTCGGCGAAAACGTTCGATTAAAGAACCGCTTGAAACGATGATGGTCAAGACCTCATTTAAAGCACTTGATCGAGCAGACATTGTATTATTAGTGATAGATGCTTCTGAAGGGCATCTTTCTGATCAAGAATTAAAGCTGGCATTCTATGCATTAGATCATCATAAAGGTCTTATTCTCTTATTTAATAAACAAGATTTAGTTGACGAATATGCGCGTGAACGCCTTGCTCACCAGCTTGAATTATATCCACATTTAATGCATCGAGCGGCAATATTATCTATTTCATGTAAAACCGATAAAAACGTCGGAAAAGTGTTACCGTTGGTAGATAAGATATGCAAACGATACGGGCAAGAATTTGATGGTGAAGAACTTTCACTTCTGTTTAAACAAGCACTTGTTAAAAAACCATTGCATCATAAAACTGAACCCTTAATTTTACATAGTGTGCGTCAGATTAGTACAGCACCAATTACTATTTTATTAACAGTAAATATTTCTGAATGGTTTGGTTCAAGTCAACTTGGTTTTTTTGAAAATCTCTTGCGTAAACGGTATGATCTGCAAGGAGTACCTGTTAAATTTGTAGTACGTAAAAAACCTAAATAATACCTTAGGTTAAGGAGATTTAACATGAGTAATTATGTATATCCAATGCTCATTGGATTTTTTTTCTCTTCTCTTTTTTCTATGGAAGAATCTGAAACATCTCTTTCTATTATTGCAGGTCATCATGTACAACAGCGGCGAAAAAGGCAAGATAGAAGTTATCAGGGTACGATTATAGGTAAAAAAAGTAGGACATTTCATTTTTCTGGTATATATGATGGCCATGGAGATAATGAATTTGTTGTTGAGCATCTTAAGAAAAATATGCATAAGCGGCTCGAAGAATTATTGTGTCGAGAAGATACAAAAAAGATAGATAAAAAACTATTTGAAGAATTATTTCATACTGTTGAAGAAGAAATGGAAGAGTTTGCTTATGGTTCAGGATCAACTGCCACCATTTGCCTAATAGACTCAGTAAAAAAATTACTACATTTAGCTTGGGTAGGCGATTCTCGTGCCATAGTAGCCAATAAGGAAGGTGAGATTGTGTATGCAACGCAAGATCATCGATTTACTCATGGAGGGGAATTGGAGCGTATAAAAGATCATAAGAATAAACCAGGTACTTGTATTAGATATTCAAGAAGTATGCCAACAATGATTACTCATATAAATAGTTTAGGCATGACACGATCCTTGGGCGATAGAACATCCAAAAATATTAATCCAAAGATAATCATTTCTAAGCCAGCATATACGAGATTTAATATCGAAAAAAAAGACGCATCTTTTATTGTGATGGCCAGTGATGGGCTGTGGGATTATTATATATTTACGCCTGAAATTTTTATTCAGGAGGTAAAAGATCGCATTAAAGAATATCGTAAAAAGGGTTCTTTAACATTTAAACAAGTCAAATCTATAGCAAAATCGATAGTAGAATCAATTCCTCAATGCGATTCAAAAGGGCGTTTAAATGATGATATTTCTGTTCAAGTCATTGTAATTGATCCTAACAGTGAATCAGATGATAAAAGTTGCATAGAAGAATAATCGTGCTATGATTGCGCAGATTGTTTTACCAACTTGTTTATACACAGGAGTAATTAACCCCATGAATATTATGCGCATTTTTTTATCACTTTCATTATTATGCTCGATAAGTACTGCATCTCATCTTACCGCTATGGAATTTAATACGTCTCAGGTTGTTCCCAAAGCAGCAATTTTAGGAATGGGCTTAGGGTTGGGTTGCTATGGTGCATACATTGCACAACGTGGCGAAAAATCTCCTGCTGATGCTTTCATGAATATTAATGATGGGGGAAGTGCCTTGACTATCGCCGGAACTTATATTGTGGCGAACCAATTAATCCCGGAGCGAGTTGCTCATAATTCATTGGGTAAGGGAACTCGAGCTGCAGTTTTCTTTGGAACTTTTGTATTAGCTAGTTCTGGAAAATATAATGAGCTAACTAAGCAAGTACCAGTAGCAGGTAAGTATATTGGCGCATGCGAATCAACCGCTTGCTGTGGCATATGCAAACAATGTAGATGTCGTAAACTTGTGTCCTCATTATTAGTGAGTAATTTGGTATTAGAGCCACTATTATCTTATGGATGTTCAACAATTAAAAATTTGGTTTTTAATTGTTAATATTTTTTTGAATAACATACATTTATATCCCGTTTACTGATTTGAACAGTGCGGGATATTTCTTTTTTGATATAATAGTAAAAAATGTTTCAGCATATGAAAGGAGCATTATTATGCATAAACGAATTACATTTCGCAATATGGAACATTCAGAGGTAATGGAAGATTATGCGAATCAACAGTTGAAAAAGATAGAAGAATTTTTAAGTAATGAGCCAACACCGGTTTATATTGATTTAGTATTAGAGCCTTCGAAAGTGCACGAACATCATCGTGTAGAATTGCGCGTTAAATCACCTAATTATGAACGTATTTCTAATTATGAGCATGAAGGTATGGATTTTTATGATGTGCTCGATCGCGTGATTGATGTTATGTATCGCGGATTACATGAAGATAAAAAACGGCTCAACGATAAAAAGAAAACGGCTGGACGTCACGACGAATTTAAAAAAGAACGATAAGTTTTAAAAATCCGCTCTCACAAATTTAAGAGAGCGGATTTTTATTTTTTATAGATTTGTTTCTAACTCATCAATAAATTCTTGGGGGCTCATATCATATACTTCACCACCCCATTTGCGAATAATTTTTTCACTTTTTGGATCTACTAATAAAATAGTTGGAAACCCCCGTACGCCAAACTTTTGTTGTAACATGCTGCATTGATTATTCGTGTCATCAGAACCATCAAGTTTAGCGGGTACCACTTGAGCAAGTGCAGTTATTACACGCTTATCAGTAAATATTTTGCGATCAATTGCTTTACATAATGAGCAATATGGTGCGCCAATATCAAGGAATAATTTTTTACCTTGTTCAACAGCTGCAGTTCGTGCACATGCATATTGTGTTTGCCAAATAGATTCTACTTGCGGGCATGAAGGGGTTACAGTGGCCTGATATGCCTTAAATCCAATAAATACGGCAACTGCTAATAAGATACAGCCAACAATATTACGGATATAATCACCAATGCCAGATCGATCAGAAATGGTGGTACGCAGATAGAAAATACCAGCGGCAGTGCAGCCGAGTGCCGCAAGCCATGTAACAATATAAGTTGGCAATACGTTGTTTAGGAAATATAAACTCATGGCAAGCAATAACAAACCAAATATTTTTTTTACTTCAATCATCCACATGCCGGCTCGAGGCAGCATGCTTAGCGAGCTTGAGAATGAACCGATAATTAAGAGTGGTAAACTTAATCCGATACCGAAGGTAAATAATAGTATAAAGCCAAGGAATGGATTACCGAGAGCAGTAACTACGCTGAGTAATAAGACAAGCCCCGGAGATAAACAAGGTGAGGCAACGGTGCCGCTTGCAATGCCAAACATAAATGCAGTGATCATGGAGCCACCTTTTTGCTGACTTCCTTTTGGCTGCAGAAAACGGGGGATATACATATCATATAAACCAAGCATGGAAAGCCCAAGATAAACCAAAAGCAATGAGAGGGAAATAATAAAATAAGGGTTTATCATGATGCTGCCCATTATTTGCCCGGTAAAAGCAGCACCGAGTCCTAATAAGGCAAAGGTGAGTGCCATACCAACGCTATAGCACAATGAAAGTAAAAAATTACGTGCTAATGAAGCGGTTCCTTGTGATTGTAAAATACCCGCAGTAATTGGGATCATCGGATAAATGCATGGTGTTAAGCTCATTAAAATACCCAAAACTAATGCTAAAATAATGCGGGCCCACATTGATTCAGTTGTTTTTAATAAGTTTGAAATATAATCAGAAAATCCTCTTTTGCGCGGTTTACAATGGGCAGCAACCGGTTGTGCTTTACTACGTATATTCTCCACCGTATCAGTTTCTATCTGTTGTGCTATGTGTGTTGGCTTTTGTTCAGTAGTTGATAATAAACCGAGTGGTGCACTCGTAGTATGCAATTGAGGTGTAAATTTTTTTCGATAGGTTAGATGCAAATGAATATCATCAGTAAATGATTGATTATCTGTTCGTTGTGCAGTCAACGAGAGTTTTAATGGATGGGTATACACTTTCTTGCGTTCTTTAGTGGTTGCTTCATAGCGCATACTCGTATGTTGGTCGGTTTGCCAATCAGATAGGGTAACATAGGGATGATCAACTGAAAGAGAAATATCATCATGGTACAGATAATCACTTTCAGTTACCGGAATAGTAATCTCCACCTGTGCAGTTTGTTCATTGAGTAATTCAGTGGTGATACGTGCATCATGTTGTGCCGTGATAGTTACACAATAGAGCAAAAAAAGTGCATAAAGAGTACGAAGTCTCATCATTAAAAAATCCTATAAACCAAGGTGAATACTAGAAAAATGTGAGTTAGATAATTGAGTATAGATTAAGTAGTTTTTGTTTCAAGAAGCTTGATGCTTCCTTTTGTGCTGGTCAGCATAATTTGAGCTTCACCAGTGCCAAGCGTACCATTAATTTCTTTTTTCAATCGATTCCATGTTTTATTGTTCAATTGAGTTGTTTGTGGTTTGAGCGTGATATAATGATTTGAAGTTACTTGACCATTTTTTGTGTATGCTTGCAGATCAGCATTAACTTCATGTGGTAAAGCAAGTTCAATAATACCATAACCAGTTTTCAGATCGATTTTACTTGTTGGTGGCACTTCATTGCTTGCAACAGTAATTTTTCCACGATCGGCATATGCGATAATGCTTTGTCGCGCACCATCAATAGAGATATTACCTTTTGACGTTTGTGCTTGTACGTTGCCTTTTACATGGGCGATACTGATGTTTCCCTTCTGCATACTTTTTGCCACAATAGTATTGCCTGCATGTTCGATTTCTACGTTTCCTTTTTCAGTAATAGCAGTAATTGCACCATTGATTTGTTTTATTTTGATGTCTCCATCATGCGTTGCAAGATTGATTGTAATGTCCGTAGGAACGATTAAATCATACTGTACTGAACCAGTTACTTTATTATTAGTATATACGGTACGAATATTAATCGTATCATTATCTGAGCTTTCAATTATTTTCACATTTTGTAACAATTCTTTTTTTGATGCTTGTTTGGTGGCTTTTAAAAATATTGAATGTTGGGGTGATTCAGTTTTTATACGGATGGTTCCATTAATATTTTTTAAATTAAGGGTACCATTATCAGTACAATTATATTGCCGATGTAAAACTTCTTCTTCTCCCTTTTTCTTACCAACCAGTGAGCTTCCTTTATCTAAGATGCTTTTAAAAGAAAATGGCTGCATGGTATGATGGCTTGTAAGTGCAACGAATGCAAGTGCTATATAAAAAGATTGATGTTTCATAATATATTCCCTTTTTACAATATGTAATGGTAAAGAGCATATGAAGTCTACAAAAATTGAGCCAGAGATTCAAAGTATATTAAAACGAGTTATACAAAAATATCCTCCTGTTAGTGATATTGTTCAAGCAATTCATGCACAAGGAGGCCGTAGTTTATTAGTTGGCGGGGCAACGCGTGATCTCATGATGAAATTGCCTGAAGCGCAGATTAAAGATTTAGATATAGAAGTACATGGCATTTCATTAGAGCAATTAGAAGATATTCTTAAACAATTTGGCCAAGTAAGTTTAGTTGGCAAATCATTTGGGGTATTGCGTTTGCATGGCCTTGATGTTGATTGGTCATTACCGCGTACGGATACTTCAGGAAGAAAACCTAAAGTTCATATTGATCCACATATGGGTTTTAAGCAAGCGTTTGCTCGGCGCGATCTGACTATTAATGCCATGGGTATTGATTTAATTACCTATGAATTGATTGATCCATTCGATGGATTGGAAGATTTGCGTAAAAAAATATTACGAGCGCCAGATCCGAAATTTTTTGTTGAAGATTCATTACGTTTTTATCGGGTTATGCAATTTATGAGCCGCTTTGAATTTATGCCGGATGAGCAATTAGAGCAGCTCTGTAAACGAATGGATGTGAGCAAGGTATCAGTTGAACGAATTGAACAAGAGTTTCGTAAAATGTTGTTACGTTCAACATATCCATCGCTTGGGATTCGATGGCTCAAAAAAATAGAACGGCTTAGCGATATTTTTCCTGAGCTTGGGGCGTTAGTCAATACGCCGCAAAACCCAGAATGGCATCCTGAAGGTGACGTGTTTGAACATACAATGCAATCACTCGATGCGGCAGCAGCACTGAAATACAAAACTGATGATGAGAAGTTGATCATATTGTATGCAGCCTTATGTCATGATCTTGGTAAAGCGGTTGATACCAAATTTGAAGAAGGAAAAATTGTAAGCATCGGCCATGAAAAAGAGAGCGCTAAACTTACCAAACAGTTACTCAAGCGTATTATGCGTAATAATATTATCATTGATACGGTAAAAGTGCTGGTCAGAAATCATATGGCCCCCTCACAATTTGTTGAACAAGGAGCAAAACTGGCTGCATATAAACGTCTTGCGCGCAAACTTACACCCTATGCAACGCTTTCTATGCTTGCCAAACTTGCCTATGCAGATAAACGAGGTCGCAACGCCACAAGCTATAAACCGTTATCAATTACTATTCCAGAAATCGATGAGTTTTTAATACAAGCGCAACAAGCACAGGTATTACAACGTCCTGAAGAACCAGTATTGCAGGGCAGGGATCTTATCAACGAAGTGCCGCCAGGCCCCGCATTAGGTGAACTGCTCAAAAAAGCATACCTCATTCAAATTGAAGAGGGTATAACCGATAAAGAAGAACTCAAGCGGCGTGTGTTGCCCAAATCATAATGATCCACGAAATAAAAGTGCAAGCGTGCGATCATCATTGGTGAGGTCTGGATTACTTTCATTTTTATGAATTATCTCTAAGGTCAGATCTCTCAGCGTAGGGCTTAGGATATTTGCTTGAGCAAGAATAGCAATGGCAGGGCGAAGAACTTGGATCATGGTAAGTGCCGCTGCTTTATCATCATATATTTCAAAAGTGTCTTTTATAAGCCGAACAGCTTGATCTAAAATACTAGGAAGGTTTGCAATAAACCTTTTATCGTCTAATTTTTCATTAATATTATCAGCCAGTTCATATAGAGCTGTTAGTGATTGCGATATAAACTCTCTTTTATTAATTTCTCCGACTAATCTTGAAAGGCGAGTAATTTCTTCTAATGGTGTAGCCAATTGCGATTTAAATGATTGAGTAAAAAGAGTTGGAACAGAAAAATTAAATACTTTCTGAGTGAGGAAATCAATTGTTTGTTGAGGATCTGATTTGCCTTTAGAAGAATCAAGGTAATATAAATTTTTGCTGCCATCAGCTCTAATTTCTACTACTACGCTAACCCAATGGCCACCACGCCAAACAATAAACGTATATATAATCGGTTGATTGAGTTGTATGCACTCTATTGTTTTAGTTAATCCAGCAAGTTGTTGAGCTGGTAATCGTTTAACTTCTTCGCTGATATTTTCAGTAATTTGAAGCACTGAATATTTTTTTTGATCGATACCAACTTGATTGGCAATTTTCCAAATTTCATCGAAAGTTAACATAGCGCAAGTTGATGCAACACCAGGACTATATAATTTCCAATCTTTACCAAATGTATCGGCAGGTACAAGTCTCATATCATTGAGTGTTAAAATATTAAAATCATTTTTTTTACCAACTTTCGAAGTATTATGTCTTATGCCTTGTCTTAAATACCAGGCAACCATGGTGCCATTTCTTAATGCGTGAACGGGGCAGGTTGCTCCTTCCTGCGTATATTTAATAGGTTTGCCATCCCCAACAATAATAGGATCTTGAGCAAGAATTGCATGTGACATGCCATGATTTAAATTGAGAATAAAGTTATTGATGTCATGATAGTGAGATTTGAGTTCTTCAGAAAGTGGGCTTATCCTGCGTGGGGGTGTGGTATATAATCCAATATTTAAAAAAGATGTGCGGAATGATTTGGCAAAATTTTGTTGATAATTTTTAATGATATCACCAAGATCACCAAATATTTGATACGGAATATTTGCACAAGTACTTTTTAATTCTTGTGCTTTAAGACCAGGTTGGAAAAAACTGCGCAATGAAATTATATCATTCACACATGCTTGGCGCAGGGTGATTAGATCATTTGTCATTGTCTCAGGCCGTTCCATGGCAATCACATTAAATGATATAATCAATAAGATATATACTGATTTAAATTTCATTTTTTTATCCTTTAATAAACTAATTCGTTTAAAAAAATCTATCAGTTTTGGTAAGCTCTGGTAAATAATTATTGAAACTCGTAATAAATTTTGAAGGATGAGTATGCTTACATTGATACTTGGTAATGCATTATGGCAATTGGTTCAGCAATCCGATTGGGTGAGTAAATTAGTATTACTTATATTGGCAGGTATGTCAGTGCTTTGTTGGGCGATCTTTTTTTATAAACTTATTTTGCTTCGCATTAAAAAGAAACAACTTGGTAGAGCAATTAAATCAGTGCAAGAAGCAGAAACGCTCGATACGATACTCACCTTAGTTTCAGAACAAAATGGCACCGTTCCCGGCTATTTTTTATCACGTAATCTTGGATTTTTAAAATCACAGCTTGAACGAGCACAAGCAGAGGTGAATGGCTTGAGCTTAGCGCAGCATGAATTGGTGCAACAACATATGTATCAAGTAACTGATGATATGGTACAAGCAGAAGAATCATATTTGCCGGTATTGCAAACGTGTGCTCATGTAGCACCATTGCTGGGCTTGTTTGGTACCGTATGGGGATTAGTACATTCATTTATTCGTATCTCTCAGCAACAGAGTGCTGATATTGCAACGGTTGCTCCAGGTATTGCTGAAGCATTAATCACCACGCTTGCTGGATTAATGGTCGCCATTCCTGCGTTAATTATGTTTAATTATCTGACCGTTCAAGTGCGCCGTGTTGAACAACAGTTAGTTCGATTAGCTGAGCGATTTGGCTTTTTAGTACAACGGCTCTTTGTAAAATAGGGGAGCATGATGAAAAAATACCGACGTCAGCGCAGACGATTGCAACCTTCTTCTGAAATCAGTATGACGCCATTAATTGATACGGCACTTACTTTATTAATTATTTTTATGATCACGACACCGATGATGCAAAACATGATCAAAGTTAATTTGCCACATGGCGATGCAAAAGAAGATAGCAGTACGCACCAAGAGCTTGTAGTTTCTATTGATAAATCAGGTGAATTATTTTTTAACGGAAAATCATATAAAGATACAGACATTATTGACGTAGTAAGAAAAGAGGTAGGGGCACAAAAAGAGCAAACAGTCTATGTAAAAGCAGATCAAGATGTTCATTATGGAAAAGTTATCGATTTAGTTGATCGGCTTAAGGTGGTAGGGGGTGTTGAGTATGTGGCGCTTGCTACACAAAAACGTGTCTAAACAACAATATATACGTGCGCAGTTTATTTTATTTTCGTTATTGATTCATGTGGTGCTTATTGGCCCCTTATTGTTTATAGAATTTATTCCCTATAAAACATATTATTTGCAAGCAAATCGATCGCACATAGATGATCAGGCAAAAGTAGTGCTTATGCCATTGGTCAAACGAGTTAATCAACAACCAGTGAAAGCTGCAATAAGCACGGTAAAAAAATCCCAGCCAGTGAAAAAAGCAAAACCGAAAACCACCATTAAGAAAGAACCAGTCAAACGAACAAAGCCGCAACAAAAAGCACAACCAAAGCCCAAGCCTAAACCACAACCGAAACCACAGTCGAAACCAAAACAAGCGCCAAAAAAAGTTCAGCAAAAACCTATAGCGAAGAAAGCTGTGCACAAGGCACCACAAAAAATGGTGAAAAAAAATACGAGTAATCAAACGGCATCAGCAGCTGCTGCATCAAAGCAACCTGCGCAACAATCAGATGAAAATATTCGTTATGTTGGGCGAGAAGAACTTGAAGAAATTCAGATGCAAGAGATAATTACCGAGAAGTTGGTTGAACGATGGAAGCCGCCGGTTGGTTTATCAAAAGATTTATTCTGCGAAGTAAAAATGATTGTTGATGCACAAGGAGTGGTGAAACAGGTTTGTGTACATAAAGCTTCGGGTGTTTTAATTTATGACGTATCAGCACGTTTAGCTGCGCAAGGAATTGAATTACCACAATGGGCACGAGGAAAAGAATTTTACATTATCTTTAAACAATAAAATAGGATTGAGCATGAAATTAATGCGCATCGTCGGTGCCTTTATACTTATTATAACAAGCAGCATCTACGCTGAATCTATAACCGTGCATGCACAACAGTATGGCAAAATAGAGTTAGCAGTAGTTGTTATTGGTACCGAATATAAAGAACTTGCCCGAGTGGCCAATCAAATAAGACGTGATCTGCAATTTACTCAACAATTTGATGTCCAGTTACTGCGTCAATCACATGTTGCAAGAAAAACAGACGTGCAACGTATTGCGAGCAAGGGACATGCGCTTGCGATATTTTTACAAGAAACTGCTGATAAGAAAGGTATCGAATGGCGGTTATATGATACGCATAATGTCGTGATGTTAACTGGTAAGCGCTACCATAAACGAGGTCCAGTGATGCGAGGTTGGGCACATAACATTGTTGATCAAATATGGCCTGAACTCACCCGGCAAGAAGGATTTTTCTCAACAAAGATTGCCTATTGCAAAAAGATGCGTCATGGCAGAAAAATGCACCAATATATTTGTATTGCAGATTATAATGGCAGCCATGAACAAATATTAGTAAGTGGTAATATGGCAACTGTTGGGCCGCGATGGAATACTGATGTAACAAAGCCATTACTTTTTTATTCGGCGTATACGCCATCCAATTTACGTCTCATAGCCATTGATATGAATAAGCAGCAAAAAGTTGCCTCCAATTTTGACGGCATTAATATGCTTACCTCATTTTCTAAAGATGGGAAAAAAGTTGTCTATTGTGCTTCTCGTGGCAGCGGGGGCTGTGATCTCTATTATTATGAAAAAGGGATATTTAAACGGTTAACCAATAATAATGGCAATAACGTGTCGCCATCTCTTTCAGATGATGGTTCGTGCATGGTTTTTTGTTCTGATTTCCAGACGGGTAATCCACAAATATATATGTATGATATGGAAACGGGCGACACTAAACGGTTAACTAAAGGTGGGTATTGCGCATGCCCTTCATATTGCCAAAAAAATAATATGATTGCCTATACTAAGCTGATTCAGGGCGAAATGCAGCTATTCATTTATGATATGGCAAAAGATATGCACCAGCAGATTTCCTTTGGCCCAGGCAGTAAGCAAGAATGCTGTTGGTCGCCTTGTGGCAATTATGTGCTTTTTGGCATTGAACACGGAAATAAAAGTCGGATAGCAATGTGCAATATTGTGGATCATACTACCCGCTATATCACGCCAGCATCAGGGTATTGCACGTATCCTTCATGGTCAGGCATTTATTCGGAATTCCCCGTGGTTCAACCACCTCATAAGGTGACATAATACGTAATTTGACTTATACTTTAAAAAAAGGGGTTTTACTGCGCATATACTTGCGCCTAAGACCTCTTTTCACTATTCTAGTGGGGCAACGTAATAATTATCACATAAATTCAGGTATTGCATGAAAAGAAAGCGAACAAATCGAAACTTTTTTAATGGTGGTCCGCGTAACCTATTGATTGGCGTATTAATTATTTTTATGTTGATTTTGGGGTTATCCCAACTAACTAATTATGCACGTCAGGTAAATCAGGTTTCATATTCAACTTTTATCGAACAGGTAAAAAATAATAACGTAAAATCAGTACATGTTGATGATAGTGATGTATACGGTATTTATAGTAATGGTGACAAATTTGAAACGGTGATTCCTAATAATCCAAAAAATTGGGATTTACTTGAAAAACACAAAGTCGATGTGGTTGTTGCAAGTAATGCCGGTAAGGTGAATATGTGGTATTTCTTACCACTTTTAATCTTACTTGGTGGTATTTTCGGTTTCATTTGGTTCTTTATGCGGCAAGCTCGGGGTAGTAGTGGCGGTGGCGGGGGTCCAAACATTTTTTCTATGGGTAAAAGCCGTGCCAAAATGTTTATGCCTTCAACGATTAAAGAAAATTTTAATTCAGTTGCCGGGGCCGTTGGTGCAAAAGAAGAGCTGCAAGATATTGTGAATTTCTTGAAAAATCCTGAAAAGTTCAAGCGTCTTGGGGCTAAAATGACGCGCGGTATTTTGTTGGTAGGTGATCCCGGTAATGGAAAAACTTTGCTTGCTAAAGCAGTAGCAGGAGAGGCAAACTGCCCATTCTTTAGTATAAGTGGTTCTGATTTTATTGAAGTATTTGTAGGTGTTGGGGCAGCACGCGTGCGTGATCTCTTTGCACAAGCACGTAAACATGCACCAAGCATTATCTTTATTGATGAGATTGATGCAGTTGGGCGTCATCGAGGCAGTGGCCTTGGTGGCGGTCATGATGAGCGTGAACAGACCCTTAATCAATTACTTACTGAAATGGATGGCTTTCAAACAAAAGGTGGCTCGGTTATTGTATTGGCAGCAAGTAACCGCCCTGATGTACTTGATAAAGCATTATTACGTCCGGGACGTTTTGATCGCCGAGTAGATGTGCCATATCCAGATTTGGAAAGCCGTAAACAAATATTGCACTTGCATTCTAAAGGCGTTTCCATTGATGAAACAGTTGATTTGAATAAAATTGCCCGGGGAACGCCAGGATTTTCTGGCGCTGATTTGGCTAATTTAATCAATGAAGCTGCCCTTATTGCTACCAATCGTGATGCTAAAAAGGTAACGGTTGAAGACTTTGAAGAAGCACGTGATAAGGTTACTCTTGGTAAAGAATCCAAAACAATGATTCTTACCGATGAAGAGCGTAAAGTTACCGCGTATCATGAAGCTGGTCACGCATTGATTCGCTTATTATTACCAGACGTTTCCGATCCGCTACATAAGGTAACTATTGTGCCGCGTGGACGTGCCTTGGGGGTAACCCATTCGTTGCCAGAGAAAGATAAATATACTGATTCAAAAGATCGTATGATTGCTTTGGTTAAATCATGCCTTGGTGGCCGTGCAGCAGAAGAAATTGTATTCAATACCTTAGAAACTGGTGCATATTCAGATTTCTTGAAAGCAACTGATATTGTGCGTCGGATGGTATGCTTATTTGGTATGTCTGATGATTTAGGTACCGTGGTATATCGTCAACAGCAAGGTGATTATGAATATTCGCAAAAAACAGCAGAACGTATTGATGCAGAAGTTGAGCACATTATGCGTGACTGTTATAAAGGAGCTCTTGAGTTGTTACGTGTTCATCGTGATAAGTTAGATACGTTAGCAGTTACCTTACTTGAAAAAGAGACCTTATATGCTGCTCAGGTGTATGAACTTTTGGGTATTGAGCCACGAGTAGATCATCGCTTTACGGTACAAAATTAAAGGAGAAAAGGGTGATGGAGTTTATGCAACTACCTCGGTTAGTTGAGCCGGTCATCAGAGAAGCCGCTGCTATTGCTGGCTCTCATTTTGGCCAGAAACTTCGGCTGGAAATGAAAGGAGATAATAGCTACGTAACAGAAGCTGATATTAACTGTGAAAATTATCTCATTAAGGAGCTTGCCAAACTGCTGCCTACAGCGGCTATTTGGGCAGAAGAGAGCGGCAAATCAGAGCAAGCTGAATATCATTGGGTAATTGATCCGATTGATGGGACCACGAACTTTTATCATGGGATACCCTATTTTTGTATCTCTGTTGCATTAACACAGGATAATGTACCTATTTTTGGGATGATTTATCAGCCGCTGCAAGATGAGCTTTTTTGGGCAATAAAAGGGGCTGGCGCTCATTTGAATAATAAGAAAATCTCAGTGGCGGATAATAAGCCGCTCAAAAATACCTTTTTGGTATTGAGTACTTCATATCCGCAACATGAGCAATCGATGCAATTATTGCGTAAATTAGATAAAATTATGCCGGCAGCATTTGCAACACGCCATATGGGGGCTGCAGCATTGGATCAGGCATATGTGGCATGCGGCCGCTTTGATGCGGTGTTTTTTCCTGATTTATACTGGTGGGATATCGCTGCTGGGAAGCTCTTGATTGAAGAAGCAGGAGGCCAGGTGACCCAATTTGATGGTTCTCCAGTGACGCCCCTGTATCAAACCTTTATCGGAGGAAACCCTGATACGTGCCAGAGAATTCGGGAAATTATCAATTCTTAAGGCATGAGCTGATAAATAAAGATTTGGAAAAAGCCCTATTTTTAGTATAATTGATACTATGCACCAGTGGTGCGTAGCTTTGGTATTAAAAAATACAGCTAGAAAGGTGCGAAAATGGCAAGAATTTGTGCGGTATGCCAGAAGGGACCGCAAGTTGGATATAATGTGAGTCACGCGAAAAATAGAACCAAACGATGGCTTTACCCAAACGTTCATCGTATGCGTTTTAGACTTGCTCATGATCCTTCAACTAAGGTACATCATGCAAAAGTGTGTACTAAATGCGTAAAAGCTGGCAAAATCGTTAAAGTATTTTAAGAGGTTACAATTCAATGGCAAATATTAAATCTGCTAAAAAGCGTGCTAAGCAAAATATTGAGCATAGAAATCGCAATGCGGCACGTAAAACAAGCATAAAAACAGCAATTAAAAAAGTGCTTACTGCGCTTGAATCAGGCGATATTGCAGCAAGTAAAGAGTTGTTTAAAGATGCTGAAGCAAAATTGGCACGTGCTAAAAGCAAAGACGTTATTCATGCCAATACTGCTGCACGCAAAACAAGCCGTTTAGCAAAAAAAATAGCAGCTGCTCAAAAGTAAACTGCTGCTCTTTTTAAAAGCAAAAAATTAAGGCCGCTTATGCGGCCTTTTTCCTTAATTGAATTATAAAATACCATGTAGTATATGAATTTTTTTAAAGTAATTACTAGAGATCTATTGATCCATTTTTGGATTAGTTTTATGTCCAATAATTAATGCTTGTGCCAATTCATCAGGAAAGTGATGAAGATCTGTTTTATGAGGAGTTACGATTTCACGTATAGTCTTAGTATATCGTGCTCCGAGTTTTTTATCACCAGTTTTCAATGTTCTTTTCAGAGTAGGTATAATTTTTTTATCATATTCATCAAAAGTTAAAAAATTATTACGGCATAAATGTTGTGATTGAAAAAGTATGGCAAGATTAACCGCTTGTTTTACATCAATTTTTTTTACTTCACATACTATTGCTCGTAATTCATCGAGATCAAACGGTGTTGTTGCTAAAAATTGTTCAAAAAAATTACACGCAACAGTGTTTTCCATTTGGTATTCAATTTTTTGATTAAGACTTTTAAATGAAATAATAATGTGATCATTTTTTCTTTGTTTTCTTACTTGCCAATTATTGCTCATCAAAGCTTGCATAAGTGAGAGTTGTACCATTTGCGTGTTAAGATTTTGAGATAGTTCTTTTGCTTTATTTATGAGATTAATTGGTTCCATCTCCATCCCATTGAGGGAATAATAAAGACACATGAGGATCATACCGAGTAAGAAAAAGTATTTCATATAGTTATCTCCTTATTTTTGTAAACCTTTTAATTGACGATAGGAGAGTAAAAAGTTTTTGGCAATATTTGTTGGTACGCGGGAAGTACTTGCGTGTTCTACCAGCAAAACAATGATTAATGGATCATGATTCTTATATTGAAAGTAGCCAACAAACCAACCATGTTCACGATATTGTTTACCACGGAATCTATTTTGCAAGCCACTTGTTTGTGCGGTACTTGTTTTTGCATAAATGGTGATATCTTTTATTTTATTTAAATTTCTACCGGTCCCAGTTGTGACCACTTTTTTCATGGAATGTTGTAAAAAGCGTAACGTTGAAGGCCTGATTTGCACTGGTTGTGATTCAATTTCTTGCGTAGATAAAATGCGGGGCGTTACCAATTGACCGGTAAAAATACTGCCAATCATGCGGGCAACTTGCATTGGCGTGACGAGTAAATAACTTTGGCCAATGGCTGCTGATAATGTTTCTCCAGGCCACCAGCGCTCTCCCTTTACTTGTTCTTTCCATTGTGTAGTTGGCACGAGTCCCGTTTTTTCTGGGAGCAGCATATTTGTTGGTTGCCCGAGTCCAAATTGATGGGCGTAATGAGCTAATAAATCAATATTTACTTGTCGTGCAATATTAAAAAATAAAATATTACATGATTGTGCAAGTGCTTGCCGCGTATTGAGGACCCCGTGTCCTGCATGTTTATGGCACCAATATTTACGTTTACCAAAATAGTGAAAACCGCCACATACGTGTTCTTCATCTGGTTGTACAATATTTGTTTCAAGCGCAGCGCTAATTGTTACCAATTTAAAAATAGAACCGGGTGGATAGCTTGCACCACAGACGCGATTAAGAAACGGTTGATTTTCTTGTAACTCTTGCCAACTTTCAAATGAAATAGGTGATAAGAATATATTGGGATCAAAATTTGGCCGTGAAAGCATTGCTTTAATGGCACCGGTATGCGGATCGAGGACCAAGGCTGCACCGGTAAATTCAGTCGGAAATACCTGTTCAAGAATTTGTTGGATAGGCAATGAAATTAATGTATGAATATCAGCACCACGCTGTGGATCAATAATCTGTTCTTCACGTAAATTACGGCCAACTGAATTGATAGTTTTAACCATTTGTCCTTCTTGGCCACGGAGTGCTTCATGGAATAATTTTTCAAGACCCATTTTGCCAATCATATCGGTATCAAGGCGTCCTAAATAGCCAAGAGCATGGCTTGCGCAGGTATAATGAGGATAGAATCTTTTAAAATGTGTTTCGAATGAAATATTAGTTTGATGGGGCAACTGTTCTTTTATTTTACTCAATTGATCAAAATTAATATCGCTGACAAGTAATGCTTTTTTGCGATATCGCTGTGCATGTTTAATTCGCTGTTGTAATGATTCATCATAATTCATGCGATCAGCAGCAAGATTGGCCAATGAGTTGAGTATACTCATATGATCTTCAGTGAGATTTCCTCCTGAACCATTCCAATATATGTTGATTACTGGACGATTCGTTGCCAATAGCTGGCCGGTGCAATCAACAATATTGCCGCGCGGTGAGGGTGTGGTTTCCATGCGTAAAAAGTTATTTCTGCTTTTGGCAAAAAAATGGCTCGTGAGCAGAATTTGCAACTGAGCTAATCGGAGGACAATAATACTTAAAGCGATAAGGATGGCGATAGCTATAGAAATAAGTTTGCGAGAAAGATAGACCCGTTTTGCATACACCATTATTCCTTGGTGCGTTTCATGCGATTAAGAGGATGCAGAGTATCACACATTGTTGCTAAATCATCAAGTTGTACGTGTGTATATTTCTCCGTGCTCGATAATGTTTTATGGCCTAATAACTCTTGCACAATCCGCAGATCAGCTCCTTGGTTCAGTAAATGAGTGGCAAACGAATGTCTGATTTTATGTGGGGTAATATGGCGATCAATTTTTAAAAAGGTGCGAAACATATGAACAATGCGCTGAATTGAGCGGCTCGTTAATGCAGTGCCTCGATAATTTAAAAAAAGATGTTCAGTCGGCGATTGTGGATATGGCCGTTCATGATGAAGATAAGCATCTAATCGTTCATGTGCTTTATTGCCAAATAACACAATACGCTCTTTACGGCCTTTACCAAAAATTCGTATGGTTTTATTGGTCATATCAAGATCTTTAAAACGAATGTTTACCAATTCTGAACAGCGAATGCCAGTTGCATACAAAAGTTCAAATATTGCTTTATCGCGAACCGGGCGCCGAGAAGGCAATTCTTCATCAGCAACTTGATCAAGCAGATAAAAAATTTCATCAATACTTAAATAGATCGGCAGTTTTTTATCTAATCGCGGCCGTTGGAGCTTAAGGGAAAGATCGATACCAAACGTTTGGAGAAATTTTTCAAATGATTTAAAACAGGAAAATTTGCGGGCAATAGAACTTTTATCAATTTTTTTATAAAACAAGCTCACCAAAAAACGTTCAATAATTTGGCGGATAGCTAATACTTTTTTTTCTTTCGGTGTGAGATCTTCCCAAAAATTAATAAATTGGGTGAGATCACTCGTATAGGCACGGAGCGTATTTGGCGAAAGATTTTTTTCAACTTTGAGATGCGTAATGAACTCTTCTTTTTTTGCTTTAAATTCAGCTAACGTCATAGAATTACTTCTTTTTTTCTATCCGTTTAAATATTTATTTTTGCATAAACTATGTGCAGTGTAGCGAGAAAAAGCGTATCAAAGCAAGAAAATAGTGAGTGTTAATGGAGGTTATATTCTTTGCAACGTCGGTTGACTGATGAACGGTTTACTCCTAAAAAGGCAGCTATTTTATTTTGACTTTTAAATTTATTCCATAACATAGCCATTATTTTAGGATCTTTAAGTGCGTGCTTACCCATTTGTGCTGCTTGAGCAAATGATGAGCCTTCTATTTCATGTACTGGCTGGAAAGTTTCATGTTGGATATTATTTTCTTGTGATTTTTTGGTAAGTAAATGCTGAATACGATCTTTTAGTTCATGTAAACTAACGGGACATTGTTGCGCAAGCCGGTTTTTATCACGATCTGAAAGCTCGAGCAATGCGTTAAACTCGTTTCCTTTAATGGCTTGTTGAGTTAGATCTTCAACAAGTTCGCCCAGTTCATTTTTAGGCAATGCATATAGGCGCGGCATAATTAAGGTTGTTTTATTGAGCTCATTAAAAAGATTCTGGCTGAAGGTGCCATTTTTTACTAATGGCTGAAGATCTTGATTCGTTGAACAAATAATACGCACATTACTTGCCACTTTTTTATCACTTTTAAAAACGCGATAGAAGCCATATTTGAGATATTCAGCTAAATGTTCTTGCGCATCATGTTCAAGGAACTGAATATTTTTAATAAAGAGGGTATCGGCGCCATCAAGCTTCTCGAGCAATGGTTTTTCTTTTTGCGTTAAACCATAAATTTGATTCACGCCAAATAATTTAATGGTGGTTTCATTATTGGTTGCCGGTTGTTTAAGATCAAGAATGTGCAATGTTTCGCGCATACTAATATGATGTAAAATTTCAACCGTTGAGAGCATGTCTTCTTCGGGTATTTCAAGTAAAATAGACTTACTGCTCAATGCAACTTTGAGTAAATCAATTTTAAAGTTTAATAATGTTTCACTTGAACCTGGAATGAGTTGATTAATTAATTTACCTGATTTAGTGGTCTCAAGGTATAACAGATAATCCCATTTGCTTGGATCCGTGAGCTGATCAACTTGCTGTTTCAAAATATCACTCACTCCCGGACGATAGATAATGATAATAACATTATTCTGTTCAATATTAGGAACTGCCGAAATAACTAACTTATCACCATTATTTGAAATTAAGCAGCTATGAGGCGATTTATATTTTTGTACCGTATTTGCTACTTGCTTGAGCGATTTAATAACAGGATGGCCGGGATGCGTATTAGGATTAATCGTAATAAGTTTATTTGCATTTTGGTTTGCTAAGGTAAAGCGGCGATTTTTATAAAATATAATACCTATTTCATCTTGGTGAGACTGCTTTAAGAATGAGCGAATACTTTCTTTATATTGATTGATTTCACGATGTTTACTATAGAGTTCTTCTTTGAGTTCTTTTTGTTGATGAATGAGATGTTCTAAGTTTCGATTCTGAATCAGGTTAATAATATTGCCTAAAAATTGGGCAAATACGAGAATTTCATCCCGCTCAACATTGCTATAAAAATTGGTGCGTGCAAACCGATCAACAGTAATATAGGCAATTACGGTATCTCGTTTAAAAATTGGCAAAAAGATATCAACATTCAGATCTTCTAAAAATTCAACCATTGCCTTGCGTACACTATTTTCTTCATAAAAATTAGTGAATGCGAGCTCATCATAGATCAGAATTTTATTATCTTGCAAAAATTTAGTGACTTTTGGATTTGGTGTTGTCAAAAGCTGTTCGGTGATCTCTTCAGCATCACTTTCAAATTCTTGTTTTTCTTCACTATCAAGATCCAAAGGATCTATGTTTCTGATGTAAAGATGTGTATGACCAAACTTGATTTCAAACGTTTCTTTAAAGAATTTTTGCGTAATATGCCCTAATTCTTTCATGTTGGTTGCATGGCTGAGCTGCTCAAGTGCTTCTTTAAACCCATCAATAAACCCATAATGCCGATGTGATTGTACATGGCTGTTTGAGTTTAAGAATCTGAGCCCCATAACTTTGCGAATTGAATAGTAAATAGCAAGTGTTAAAAGTACTGCTGATATGCCTACAAAAGCATAGCTACTTGCAACATATTCCGGTGAAAAGTTAAAAGGATAAACTTGTAAAATATCTGATATTGTATGGGGTAATATAAAACAAATTATAAAAAGTTTTAATTGTTGCCTAAGAATTCTTGGTAATTGTAATTGCCTGATTTTTAAAATAGAGATTATCACACTTATAGGGATAAGTAAGCAAAGAGAATATACGGAGAATGCTTGTTGCATAAAAAGCATAAAAGCGTTAGTAGGCTTACCAAATTGTATTAAAGAAACTCCCGCAAAATATATTAAAAAAATGCAACTTAAGGATAAGAAAAATTTTTGTCTGGCAGAAAATAAGTTAGTTTTTTCTATCAAACTTTCTATAAATAAGCCTTGAGCTTGATATTGAACTACACTAAAAGCCCAAGCTAGTCTAATCCAAAAAGAAACAATATTTTCATTAATAAAAGGGAGAAATAATGAATGAACAAGTTTTAATACCCAAGCAGAATCAGCAACTGCTGCACCAATAAGTACTAGCATAAGAAGAAGACGTTGGCGACTAGCTGTTTTTGAACGAATTCCTTGAACAACAAGCCAAATAATGATGCCTAATTTAAAAATTACTGATAGACTCATTACGCTGATGAGCAGATGGAAACTGCCGAGTGTAGATTCAAGAAATCTAAATAAACTTATCATACTTATTGCTATTCCATTGCCAAGGAACTATACTTAGTGCCGTTAATGTTGATTTTTATATGTTTTTCCAAAAACATTTCGGAGGATGCGATGCATACTTTAGTTGTTAGATTATTAAGCGCTGCGACATCATTACTTGCTGTAGCAATAATTGCTGTACAGGTATTTGACGTATTGCCACCTGTAAACTAACTTTTATTCAACGTACCATAAAGAACTGGATTTAACAATCTGATCTGATGGTATATAGGGTATTAAGGGAGTATTTTGAAACAGTCGGAACATGATGATTCTGTGCGAGCAGTTAAAATCATTAAGATACTCAAAGAAGCAACAAAAGATATGGTGGCGCCGGCGGCCACCACTCTTGTCTCTAAGCTTGGTAGAAAACCGTATTTGGTTCTTATTAGTTGTATTTTAAGTTTGCGTACCAAAGATACGGTTTCCTTGCCGGCCTCTCTTCGGCTTTTTGAGCATGCAAAAACACCGCATGAAATGCTCAAATTATCACTGAGCACAATTGAAAAACTGATTTATCCAACCGGTTTTTATCGCCGTAAGGCAATTCAAATTCATCAGATATCACAACAGTTAATAGAAGAATTTCATGGTAAGGTGCCGCATACTGAGAAAGAGTTGCTTGCGTTGCCAGGAGTAGGGCGCAAGACAGCAAATTTAGTTTTAGGGGAAGGATTCAGTATTTCGGCTATATGCGTTGATACACACGTTCATCGTATCTCAAATCGATTAAGATTGGTGCATACGAAAACACCAGAGCAAACTGAGCAGGCACTCAAACAAGTTATCCCTAAAAAATATTGGATTGAATATAATCGCTTATTGGTAATTTGGGGACAAAATATTTGTGTACCCATTTCTCCATTTTGTTCTCGCTGTGCAATTCGGCCATTATGCAAACGCGTAGGAGTAACCAAATCACGGTGAAGCGCTTTGCACGAAATTCTTCGTAGCTTTCTATTGATAATTGCTGTGTCTTCTATAGATTAAGTAGGTGACGTAGGATGAAAAAAGACCCACAACGCCAGGGACGTTATGGGTGTTGGGTTAGATCGGTTATTTTTTAATCTTGCAATGATTCTCTGAGTGCTTCATCCATCATCTGTCCTTCACGGATAGCACGTGATTTTTCTATGGTACGTAATCGGGCAATATCTCCCGCATCGCGTGCACGCATTTCATCAAAATATTGTACTGCATCCCAGAGATTTGATTTAAATACGGCATATTTTGCAGGATTTTTAATTTTTGGTGTAATAAGTGAATTTCCTTTTTCAATATCATAGTATCGAATGCCGCAGGGAAGTTGGCTTAATGATGAGAAGGAAACATCATATATGTCACTACGTTTAAATATCCGTCTGCTTACGCCACGTGGTATACCACATTCATATTTACCAATGCGATTCGCAACACTGGTAGCCCGTTTAAATCTAAAGTAGCAGGCATGAGTAAGTGTTGATTTTTTGCCGACCGCGCCTATTCTTTTCATATCATGATCAGCACCATGAAGCGCTAATCGTTTTGGTATACAAACTATGTGTACATCTTGTATATCTTGTGCTGAAATAGGTTCTTCTAAGTTAATTGAATAAGCACCATATAATGCATTACGTGAGAAATATACGCTTGCGGCAAGTGCACTGGTAACCAATAAAATAGGTGCAAGCCGTTTTATACGCTTCATTTGATCCCCCTAATCTTTCAAATGAGATATCCTTTCTATCCTCAAGGTACTCAATAGATTAGCGGGAAGTCAATGATTTAATTACTAGATGAAATTATTTATCTGGTAATTGGACGATTTAGTTTATCGGCACGCTCAATGAGCTGCTCAAGTGAAAGGCCAAATTCTTGTTTGCCATCTAGTTTGCGTAAGGTAATGGTATTATTTTCAACTTCTTTTGGTCCGATTACGAGCATCCAAGGAACTTTTTGTAACTGAGCTACTTTAATTTGTGCTGATATCTGATCAGATGACTCATCTACTTCAGCACGAATGCCATGTTTTATAAGTGAATCACAGATTTTGTGTGCATATGTCTTTTGTTCATCAGTGATCGTAAGTACGCGTGCTTGAACTGGCGCTAACCAAAATGGCAATGCCCCTTTATAATGTTCAAGTAGGATTCCTAAGAATCGTTCAAATGAACCATAAATAGCACGGTGAATCATTACCGGCTGTTTTTTCTGGCCACCAGAAGCAACATAGGTTAGATCGAATCGTTCCGGCAGGAAGAAATCAAGCTGTATGGTTGCACATTGCCAAGTGCGGCCCATTGAATCTTTGATATGAAATTCAATTTTAGGCCCATAAAAAGCACCTTCTCCTTCAGCAATTTTAAAGGGAACGTTAGCTTTAGTGAGCGCATCTTTTAATGCTTGTGTTGCTTTATCCCAGAGCTCTGGACTCCCCATTGCTTTTTCAGGACGAGTAGCTACATAGACATCAAGGTCATGAAAGCCAAAATCATGGAAAACTTTTTCAGTGGCTTTAATTGATTCATATACTTCATCTAAAATTTGATCAGGGGTACAGAAAATATGGCCATCATCTTGAGTAAAAGCACGTACGCGGAAAAGGCCATGTAATACGCCAGATAATTCATACCGATGTACTAACCCAAATTCAGAGAGCCGTAATGGCAGATCACGGAAGGATCGAGGATGTTCCCGATAAACTAAAATAGCTCCTGGGCAGTTCATCGGTTTTACTGCATAATTTTTATCTTCGATCTCACAAAAATACATATTATCTTTGTAATGATCATAATGCCCAGATTGTTTCCACAAGTCTTCGCTCAGCATCATTGGCGTAGAAATTTCTTGATAACCAAAATCATGCAGTACGTGACGCATATAATCGGTCATGATGTTCAGAACTTTTTTGCCTTTTGGATGAAAGAAGGGGAATCCCACACCTTCTTCATGAAATGAGAATAGATCAAGCTGTTTACCAAGTTTACGATGATCATATTTAAGCGCTTGTTCTCGATGCTTTTCATACGAACGCAGCTCTTTAGCGGTTGGAAATGCCGTGCCAGAAATACGTTGTAAAGCTTGACCTTCACGATTAGCGCGCCAATATGAGCCGGAAATACCCAGTAATTTAAAGTTTTTTAATTTACCCGTTGATTTAACGTGGCCACCGCGGCACAAATCATAAAAATCACCTTGTGTCGCTAATCCTACGGTATCACTAGAAATCTCATCTATGAGTTCAAGTTTAAATGGATTATCTTTGTATAATTCGCGTGCTTTTTCTTTTGAGATTTCAGTATGTTCGATCGGAAGATCTCGTTCTGCTATTTCACGCATGCGTTGGGCAATAGGTTCTAGATCCTGTTCTTTAAGGTTTGTGGTTGGTAAAAAATCATAGAAGAAGCCTTCTTCCGTTGCTGGACCAATCGTGAGCTTAACTTCTGGATGTAATTCTTTAAGTGCATGTGCTAACAAATGGGCAGCTGAATGTCTTAAAATTTTTAAGTCATTATCTGATTTCATACCAAGTCCTTACCATAAATAATACCCACTATTTCCAGTTCGTATTCCTACGATAAAGGCTAGTATAAAAAAGCTCTTTTGGCTATTTGCGTTCTTGATTTAAGCAAAATGTGGTGCCATATAAATTGAAAATAATACTCTATTAAAACCTTTACTTAAAAGGTTAAATCTGACTTTTCAACCATATCATGTTAGGTATGATAAGTAAAAATTCGGCTATTACTTTAAATTATTGTGATTTTTTAGGGTGACGAGTTATGGTAATGATGCGTAAAAAAAGGAGCACTATCACCGGTTGTAATCGTAAAAAGGAAGCAGGTCACCATGGCAAAAAATACTGAATCGGTAGCATCGTCAGTTGGCGCATCAAAAGTACCATTACCTACCACCGCAGATCATAAAAAAATATACGTACTTGATACTAATGTACTGGTCTATGATCCAGGAGCACTATTTAATTTTGAAAATGCTGCTATTGTTATTCCCGCAATTGTATTAGAAGAACTTGATCGATTTAAATCTGAAGCAACAGGCCGTGGACGCGATACTCGTTTGGTTATCAGGCATTTAGATGAATTGCGCGAACGGGGTAAATTGGGGTCAGGGATACGGCTTGATAATGGTGGAACGATTCAAGTATTTTTTCTTACCAAAGAAGAGAAAGAAACCACGCCATTTAAAATTGAAACTGATGGCGATAATGAGATCTTGCTCACGGCATTAGTATTGAAAAATAAAGGTTATGATGTTCGTTTTATCTCAAAAGATATTAATGCTCGAGTAAAAGCTGATGCCATTGGCATAGAATCATTCGATTATCTTAAAGAACGAGTATCAAAAGATTCATTCTATCGCGGATGGGATGTTATTCAGGTGCCAGCCGTTGAGCTCAAACAAGAATATCCACCATCATTGATGGCCTATGTAAAAGAAGCTGATATTGCCGTTAATCAATTTGTGTTGGTAGAAAGTAATCATAACCCGCAAAATAATAAAGTATTTCGCTATTTAGGCGGTGACCGGTTTAAACCAGTTTATGATCCTGCACTCAAATGGCCACTTAAAGCGCGCAATCCACAACAGCTTATGGCGCTTGATCTTTTAATGGATGATAGCATCCAATTGGTGAGTTTATTTGGACCAGCCGGAACTGGTAAAACATTTTTGTCGTTATTAGTTGGCTTACATAAAGTATTGGTTGAACGTGAATATGAAAAACTTCTGGTTTCACGGCCAGTAGTACCCTTAGGAAAAGATATAGGATATTTGCCGGGCACGTTAGAAGAGAAACTACATAGTTGGATGTTACCCATATACGATAACATGGAATTTATTGTTCATGCCGGATTGAAAGATGAAATGCCAAAAGGAAAAGGAAAACGAAAAGGCCATCATCCTAAACGAGATACTGGTGGTTTGCGTCCGATAGACGATCTCATCTATCAAGGGAAATTGAGCCTTGAGGCTATTACCTATATGAGAGGAAGGTCGATACCATATCAGTTCATTTTCATCGATGAGGTTCAAAATTTAAGCCCTCATGAGGTAAAAACATTGGTGAGCCGTGTGGGTGAAGGCAGTAAGATTATATTGACTGGTGATCCCTATCAAATCGACTCGCCCTATCTTGATTTTAGTAGTAATGGTTTAGTTGTGGTGAGTGAACGCTTTAAAGGTGAACGTATCTTTGGAAGCGTATTCTTATCACGTAGTGAACGAAGTGAATTGAGTAAATTGGTGACCGAATTACTCTAATTTTTATGCAGATTTATTCCCGCTAAATTTATTTTTGGCGGGATTTTTTATACATATAAAAATAATTGAACCACTGGCTTATCGGATTACATGAAAGTAATCGTTTGATGATATTATAACTTGCTCTCAATGCGTTATGCTTTTTAAACTGTTCTATAGCATAAGGTGTGCAGGTTGGTTCAAAATAACAGCGAGCGGGCGGACCTAAAAGCGGGCGTAGGCCTTCAATGAGTGAGATGAATATCTTATTGAGGATCTTCATTGCCTTGCACGATTTGTCTCAGGATAAGTTGCTTTGAGCAAAAGTTCTTTGAGCTGATCAAATGAGAGATCAGCGGCGCCAGGCTTGGTAATAATTGCTAAATCAAATCCTTTTTCAAAGAGTCTTTCTTCGTAAAAAATGGATTTGAGCCGGCGTTTGAGCTTATTGCGTTGCGGTGCATTGCCTATTTTACGTGAGATAATGGGTAAAATACGGCCATACGAATACACACCCGATGCTCTGAGTATAACCAAAGCAGGGTGTGCAACAACTCGTTTACCTGTTTTAAACAGGTGATTTATTTCTTTTTTGGTAAATTGTGATAGATTACGCACGAACAGCTAATCTCTTTCTGCCTTTTGAACGACGGCGTTTGAGAATCTTACGGCCTTCACGTGTAGACATACGTTTACGAAAACCATGCTTTCTATTGCGCTTTCTGCGACTTTTTTTAAAATATGTAACTGACATTGTTGATCCTTAATCGATCGAAAATATACTCTATTTTTAGCGCTACACCCCTTATTGTACGGGGAAAATGGTCTTTTGGCAACCTATTTAGCCTTCATCCATTGTTTCTTTTACTCGTTGCATAAGCCGTACGCAGGCATTTCCAGCCAAAATAGTGATTACTAGTGAGCCCATCAGGGTTTTAGCGCTTGTTTCCTTTCTAATTTGAGGGATATGTGAAAAGCTTCCCTCAACAAGCCAGCACGTAATAATAGAAGCAGCTCCTAGGGAAATAAGACCAGTAAAAGCAGCGGAAGCACCATCGATAATGAGCGTACTATTTTTCTGAGCTTGTTTAATGACACCTTTTTGCTTGGGTACTGTGCTGGCCATACAGGAGAGATTTATAGCCAGAAGGCCTATGATGAGTGATTTTTTCATGCGATGTGTTCCTTATGAAGATACTTTTCTACATCAAGTGCTGCTTTGCAACCACTGCCGGCAGCAGTAATTGCTTGCTTATAGCGATAATCAAATACGTCGCCAGCAGCAAATATACCTGGAGCTGATGTTTTTGTCCCATCTGAAAGGACAATATAACCATAATCATCAAGCTCTACTTGACCTTCAAATGCTTGAGTATTGGGTTTAAGGCCTATGGCTATAAATAACCCATTAACAGGCATATTGGTTTTCTCGCCAGTTTTTTGATTGGTGATGGTAATTTCAGTGATATGATTGCCATCTCCTTTAATTTCACTGATCGTACTATTATATATTTTGGTGATATTAGGATTATTAAGAATGCGTTGCTGCATCGGATATGATGCGGTAAATGAATCAAGGATTTGAATCACCGTAATATCTTTGGTGAATTTTGTTAAAAAAGAAGCGTCTTCCATTGCGGTATCGCCACCTCCGACAACCACTACTTTTTTATCTTTATAAAAAGCACCGTCACATACTGCGCAGGTAGTGATACCTTTTCCCCAATATGTATCTTCGCCGGGACATCCAAGACGATTGGGTATGGCACCGGTGGCAATAATAACTGAATGAGCTTGCAGTTCTTTATCCTTGTTCGTAAATAATTTAAATGGGCGTGATGAAAAATCTACGCGGGTGATTACACCTGATTTAAATTGAGTACCAAAATGCTCAGCATGTTTGCGCATATTCATCATAAGTTTTGGCCCCATGATACTTACTTCACCCGGCCAGTTTTCAACTCCTGTGGTTCCCATTAATTGTCCCCCAGGTTCTTTTCCTTCAATTATTATTGGCTTTAGATTAGCACGCGAGGCATATATTGCTGCAGTTAATCCTGCGGGGCCAGATCCGATAATAATAAGATTGTGAACGGTGGTACTCATATTATTTCCGTGTTAAATGATGGATAATATGATTTAATGTTTTTTCTCGTAAGCATGTTTGTTTTAATTCTTCTGCTGGAAGGGGGATTTCTTTGCCATCAAGTTTAGTTTCTGGTGGATCAAAGTAGATAAAACCTTTGGTGCGCGGGCGATTCGTAAGATTGAGATAGGTTTTAATATCTTCTTGCGATACTGAGACATTATCTTTATAGGCAATCATATCGATCATTAATTTTTCTCGGGCCTGTTTTTCGGCAAGCTGTTTTACTCGTAATTTGAAATCACGTTGTGCGCGATATACATGATAATCGGGGTTTTGTGATATTTTGTTTAAGAGCATTTTTTGCTGACGTAATACCAAGTGATTTGGTACATGAAATCGATGTTTGCTCAATAATAATTTAAATGATTCTTCAATCATAGAACGGCGTAGTGAGAGATCATTGCGATATGAAAAGACCTCGATTAATTTCTGATGTAATTCTTTATTTGTTTTAATGCGAAAATGCTTTTTAAATTGATCTAAACAAAAATATGAATGATGAACTACGTGGGTAATTTCTACACAAAAATTATACCTGGTATCAACATGATCACTAAAATATTTTTGCAATGGTTGATCAGTACTACAGAAAATATCGCCAACATTTTTATCAACAAATAGTGAACGCATGGGAATATCTGCTTCTTCATTTCCCATTTTTAACCATAAATCTTCTTGATATCCATCAAATAAGGGATTATTTTTTGTATCAACTGGGTATAAAGAGAATCCAACCCAGTCATCAATACTAATATTATTTTCGGTAGTATTTTTTAGTTGTTGCCGTTCATATTCAATAAACTGTTCTACTTGCCGATCAAGATCTTTGTATTTTTTGCGTTTTGGCGCTTTAAACGGAAAGTAGCGCCATTCTTGTAAGGGAATATGTTCAAATAAGTTCAGGGCAAACGTAAATTTAGCATCATGATCCATATCAAGCTCAATTGAATGAATACGCGGTTCGCCGGCAACTAGGAGCTTATTTTTACGAATTTCTTGATAGAGAAAACTAATTACAAAATAGTTGAATAGAAATTCTTTTACGTGTTCCAGTAGATGTGAACGAAAATTTTCTTGAATATATTCAAGTGGTACGCGCCCTTGGGGAAACCCGTGAGTATGTGTGCAATGTTGCTGAAAATAGACTGCCTTACCATAAATTGTTTGTACAAATGAGGCGGGTATGATGACTGTTGCAAATGAAAAATGAGATGAATCTTGATGCATTAAAAAACGAAGGGCATCAGATGGGATGTTTTTTTGCTCCACTTTTTTCTTCCTTTTTTATTTTACCTTCCTCTCTCACGAAGGTTACCTGTCGTCGCCTTACGTTATGTTAAGCTTTGCAGCGTAAAAATGGCATAGCCAGACGAAGCTTTGTAGAAGTGAAGACTGGTACAAGAGGAGGGACTTGAACCCCCACTCCCTCTCGGGAACTGGATCCTAAATCCAGCGCGTCTACCAATTTCGCCACTCTTGCATGTGCTTCTCAATCAAGAAAGAAACTCCTTGTGGGAGTTCCTTTCTCTCCTATATTTTCAAAGAAAACCTTATCACAGGTATTGTACCATAAGGGATAATAAAATAAAGCCCTTAGGTTTCCTATACCGTGCGGATATCCCTTTCCTTCTTATCATGCATCTGATCAACTTTTGCAATGAACTCATCAGTGATTTTTTGTAAAATATCACTCAGGCGATTAAAGAAGTTTTCAGAGATAGATTTATCTTTTTTTGAATCGGTAATAAGATTTTTAAAATCTTTTCGAATATTGCGGATAGCTACTTTTGCTTCTTCAGTACGTTTGCCAAGCATTTTCACTAATTCATCGCGTCGTGTGGTACTCATTTCAGGAAGTTTAAGTCGAATAATTTTACCATCATTTTGTGGGCTGAGGCCAACATCTGAATTTAAAATAGCTTTTTCGATTTCATTGATAGTGCTTGCATCCCATGGTTGAATGGTAAGCAAATTTGAATCGGGAGCAGCTAAAGCAGCCAATTGTTTAAGCGGCATAGGTGATTGACCATATACTGAAACCGGAATGCTTTCGATAAGTGATGTGTGAGCACGTCCAGTTCTGATTTTGATGAGTTCGCCTTCAAAATGTTTGATGGCTTTATTCATCTCAGCTTTCATTGCATCTTCAAAATTTTTTGATTCATTTTCAATTAATATTAATTCCATAGGTGCCTCTTTTATTGTGCATAAATGGTACTAGCAAAGTTTGGTTCGCTCGATACCTTCAAGAGCGCGTTGTCAGTAAAAATATTGAACACTTTAACCACTTCATGATACTGCTCAGCAAGCGCAAAGGCTGGTGGATCCATAATTTCTAGTTTTTGATTAAGTGCTTCTTGATAGGTGATTTTATCAAGCCGTTGAGCATTGGGATCTTGCTGGGGATCGGCACTATAAATGCCATCTACATCGGTTCCTTTCCATATCTCTTGTGCCCCAATTTGTAATGCACGCAATACGGCGTTCGTATCGGTAGTGAAAAAAGGATTGCCAGTACCACCAGCAAAAATTAATACTTGGTATTTTTCAAGTGCTGCTTGAATGGCTTCATGAGAAATAGCGGAACCTACTTGTGCACAGTCAATAGCTGAAAAAAGCTTTGCTGAAAGATCATGTTGCCGCATTAAGTCTTTTAATATGAGCCCATTCATCATGGTAGCCAGCATGCCTATTTGATGACCTGCTGATGCTGAAAGTCCGAGCTGTTTTCCTTGCTGAGAGCCTCTAAAAAAATTACCGCCCCCTATTACCAAACCAAATTGATAGGTATATGAAAGTTTCTTGAGTTGAGCAATAACTTTATTAATGGCTGTTGCATCTAATGCATTATTTTCATCTAGGAAAATAGTACCAGTAATTTTGAGCATAATACGGGTACGTTGACTCATGGCTACTCCTTAATGAAGGGAATATTGTTTTAAGCACCGATTTCAAAACGGCAGAAACGTGCAATGCGTACATTTTCACCAGTTTTAGCGGCTAATTCTTGTACCATTTCGTCTACTGTTTTCTGATCATTTTTTACAAATGGCTGCTTGAGTAAACATACTTCTGAATAAAGCTTATTAACTTTACCTTCAAGAATTTTATCAATGATTTTTTCTGGTTTACCAGAAGCAACAAGCTGCTCTTTCAAGATGCCTTTTTCATGTTCTAGAAATTTGGGATCAACTGATTCTGGATCAAGGTAAAGTGGTTTCATTGCGGCAATATGCAAGCATAAGTCATGAGTAAATTGCTTAAGATTTTCGTTCATTGCAACAAAATCCGTTTCACAATCAACTTCTACCATAACGCCAATTTTATTACCGGGGTGAAGGTATGTTTGAATGATTCCTTCTGACGTTTCTTTGCCTGCTCGTTTAGCAGCTTTTAGTGCACCTTTTTTGCGCAATTCTTTGATTGCTTCTTCAACGTCTCCGCCAGCTTCTGCCAAGGCTTTTTTACAATCCATCATACCTAACCCAGTGCGTTCACGTAATTCTTGGATTAGTTTCATTGATATTTTGGTCATGTGATTCCATCAGATCTATGTGTTAATCAAAAGATATATACCTATTATTAGTGTGCCAGAATAAACGATTTTATCAATTTAGGAAATAGCAAAGCTCTGAAAGAGAGTTGCTATAAAAGATAGAAGGCCTTGCGTGTTCACAAGGCCTTTTTATAAACATTAAGCTTTTATCTTAGCTGTTATATGGAGGAAGCTGTTCGATAATTTTATCTTGGGCATCTTGAATTGCTTGTTGTGCAGCGTCGACAGCTTGCTGTTGAAGATCTTCTGCCTGACGTTTTACTTCTGCTTCCACTGCTTGACCTACTTTTGTTTTTCTTGCTTCATCAGCAACTTTTTTAGCTTGTTCTTTGTATTTTTTCAATTTTTCTACATTTTTGGTGCTAAAAATCTCTTTTTTGAGTTTTTTAATTCTATCTTGTTTCTGTTTAAGAGACATGATTACTTTGTTTTTTGCTTTACCAAACCATTGAGCCTTCACTGAAATCATGCTTAAACCTGCAAGAGCAGCCAATGCTACGAATACCTTTTTCTTCATACCCTCTCCTTAACTTTTAGGTAATTACTATTTTCTTATTCTAATAGTAATTATTTTTAAACCTAAAAAGCAATAGATTAAAGGCTTTATTTACATTTTTGCGGGTTTAGTAATCCCGAGTAGATCGAAGGTGGTCTCAAAAGTATCTTTTAGAAGGGTTATCAGAAGGAGACGAGCTCTGCTTTGAGGAATGTTTTCAAGCTCAATAACCCGATTGGCTGCATAATAGCTATGAAAAAGATCTGCTAGTTCAATGACGAAGTAGGCTAATTGATGGGTTTGATGGGAGTAACTGATATTCAGAAGAAGCTCTTTCAAAGCGGCTATCTTTTTGAGTAATAGCCTCTCTGAATCATCTAATCCTGTAGCATCTTTAGCTCCAATACCTTCCAGTTCAGGATGCTCAGCTGCTTTAGCTAAGATACTTCTGGTGCGCACGTAGGCATATTGAATATAATAAACCGGATTTTCTTCAGTTTTTTTAAGTGCTAAATCAAGGTCAAAGTCAAGCTGAGCATCGGCTTTACGGTGAAGATAAAAAAATCGAGCAACGTCTTTACCAACCAATTCAATAACCTCTTTGAGAGTTACCATGGTGCCGGCACGTTTAGACATCTTGAGCTGTTCGCCTTTGGCGGTGAGTTTAACGAGTTGATAGAATATGATCTCTAATGGGGTTGTATAGAGCTTAAGTGCTTGACGTAATGCTTCAAGACGCACTCCATAGCTATGATGATCATGTCCTAAGACCATAATCATTTCATCGGCATCACGGTTTATTTTATCAAGCATATAGGCGATATCAGCGGCAACATAGGTCCATTGCCCGTCAGCTTTTTTGATTACCCGATCTTTATCATCGCCAAATTCAGTTGATTTAAACCAAAGTGCATCGTCTTTAACATAGAGAAATCCTTGTTTATCAAGAAAATCTACCGCTTTTTGAATAGCCCCACTTGTATGAAGTTTCTTCTCTGAGAACCAGACGTTAAACGTAATGCCATATTCTTTTAAGGTATGTTTTATCTGTTCTAAAAGATATTTTTCTGCATATTGTGCGAAAAATTCAATATCTCGTTCGATGACCGAATTGCCATGATCTTTTAGGCATTCATGAGCAAGATCGATTAAATAATCCCCATGATAGGCATCTTCAGGAAGCGGGATATCCTGACCAAGAATCTGCTGACATCTGATTTTGAGGGAAAAGCCAAGTTTTTGCATTTGGCTCCCTGCATCATTGATATAATATTCTTTAATAACTTTATGACCGAGAAAGCTCAAAATTTTACTGAGTACATCACCAATGATACCACCACGTCCATGGCCAAGATGCAGCGGGCCGGTAGGATTGGCGCTGACAAATTCGATATTGTACTGCTTTTTAGATACCGCTGATCCGAGCGTGAAAAATTTTGCTTTCCGATCAAAAAGCTGTTGCGCGAGCTCATGTACGGTTTTGAGCGTAAAATAACCATTAATAAAGCCAGGGCCAGCAATTTCCAGTTTTTCAATAGTAGGGTGTTTAAATTCAGCTATAATCTCTTGAGCGATCTCACGAGGATTTCGCTTGAGCAGCTTGACTAGAATCATGGCAGCATTGATATTGATATCACCAAATTGTTGTTTTTTGGGATCGGTGTTGAGTTCGCATGAAATGTTTTTTATTATCTGCGTATCAAGATGATATTTATCGGCAAGAAAAGTAGAAAATTTCTGCTGAATCTGCTCTATTATATTCATGAGAGTGCCAAACACCTGTGCTAATTAATGATCAATGTTAACTTTATCGTAGTATAAGAAGAAAAAAATGTCGATTAATGCTATACTTAGACCCATGAAGATAGCTGTATTAGTTTCTGGTGGTGTTGATAGCTCTGTTGCGCTTGCATTGCTCAAGCAGCAGGGCCATGATGTATCCGCTTTTTATCTTAAAATTTGGTTGGAAGATGAACTGTCTTTCTTGGGTGAATGCCCGTGGGAAGATGATCTTTCCTATGTTAAAAAAGTATGTGATCAGTTGGACGTGCCACTTAAGATAATCTCTCTGCAAAAAGAGTATTGGGATTTAGTGGTTCAATATACGATTAAAGAAGTTAAGGCGGGCCGCACCCCAAATCCAGACATGTTATGCAATCAACGTATTAAATTCGGTATGTTTTATACTAAAATTGATTCAAGTTTTGAAAAAGTAGCAACTGGGCATTATGCGCGTATTAAAGAGCTTCCTGATGGTAAGGTGCAATTATTACGTGCACCAGATCCAGTAAAAGATCAAACTTACTTTTTAGCATATCTGACACAAAAACAGTTGCAACGAGCGATGTTTCCGATTGGCGATTTTGTAAAAAATGAGGTTCGTGAATTGGCGTGTCAGTTTGATTTGCCAAATAAAGAGCGAAAAGAAAGCCAAGGAATTTGCTTTTTAGGCAAGCTTAAATTTAATGAATTTATTAAACATTATTTGGGTGAACAGCCAGGCGATATTATTGAATATGAAACTGGTACCGTATTGGGGCGGCATAAAGGATTTTGGTTTCATACCATTGGCCAACGTCAAGGATCGGGATTATCCGGAGGACCGTGGTATGTGGTTGATAAGGACATAAAAAACAATATTGTATATATGTCACGCACATATCATGATCAAAATAAAAAGCGTAATACGTTTATCATAACTGATTGCAATTGGATCGCGCAGCATCCGCCACACAAAAAAAATTTTCAAGTTAAAGTTCGTCATGGTAAAAAAATGTATGAGTGCATTCTTGAACTGCTTGGAAATGATAGATTCAAGATTAAGCTTGCTGAACAAGATCAAGGGATTGCACCGGGGCAGTTTGCAGTATTGTATGATGGTGAGGTTTGTTTAGGTGCGGGGATTATTACTGATGAAAAAGTTTAATTTCAGATTATTTAATGCATTGCCTGCCCATGAAAAACGATTAACGCTTTCAACACTCTTTACGTTAGCACGTATTGTATTAACACCAATTATTGTGTTTGCTATGGTATGGGGAAAATGGGATATAGCTTTTTGGTTATTTGGTGCTGCTGCGATAAGTGATGTTATTGATGGCTGGTTAGCACGATGGTGTAACCAGCAAACATTTTTGGGAGCATGTCTGGATCCGATCGCAGATAAATTTTTAATTCTTTCCATTTTCTTTACGTTAGCATTTGTGCAATCACCATTATTTACGATACCAATTTGGTTTGTTGTATTAGTACTTATTAAAGAACTTGTATTGATTGTTGGGGGAGCGATTTTGTATATCAGACAAGGACATTTGAAAGTTTCACCAACAGCGCTTGGTAAAGGTACCATGTTTGTTCAGGTATTATTTATAGCATGGTTGTTTGCTTGTTATTTCTTTCATTGGCTCCCGATTAAAACCTATTATGTTATGCTTGGATTGTTGCTTTCTCTGGTATTACTTTCATTACTTCAATATGTGCGTATTGGATTATTACAATTGCGAGCTGACTCATGAAAAATAAACTTATTTTCTGTAGTATACTCATAGTAACAAGTTTACATGCAGAAAATTTTGTAATTAAGAAAGTAAAAAAGGTAGTAGTTAATACTAAAGATCAATGTTTGGATGCAATGGGACGTTTGGTCAAAAAAATACCAAAAACTATTTCATGTTTAAGCGATAGGCAATTGCATATGATGCAAGAATTAGAAAAAGAGTTGAATGCAAAACAAAACGTATTAACAAGTAAAAGTGAAGCACAATTAAAAAAATATCGCGATGCAATTGCAATGGTGGAACAAAAATTAGATGAGCTTGAGCATGCTTGCAAAAAGTTTCATGCATTAAAGTAATGTCTGTAAAATTAGTGCTTTCAAAACAGTTTTTTTCCTGTTACAGTTTTTTCATACTGCAAAAAATATTATACATTTAGAGGAATTTTATATGGCAGGATATAATCGTGTAGTGATGATGGGGAATTTAACCCGTGATCCAGAGTATAAACAACTTACTTCCGGACAAGCAGTGTGCCGCTTAGGACTTGCATCAAATCGTCAATTTAAAAACCGACAAACAGGCGATATGGTACAAGAAGTGTGTTATGTTGATATTGATGTTTGGGGTGCTCAAGCTGAAAGCTGTCGACAATATTTGCAAAAAGGGCGCCCGATTCTCGTTGAAGGTCGATTGAAATTTGATTCATGGCAAGATCCGCAGGGACAAAACCGTAATAAATTATCTATTGTTGCTGATCGCGTAGTATTTCTTTCTGCTGCTGCAGAATCAACTATGAGTGCCGGGCAACAAAGAGGAACTCCTTCTCAAGAACCAGAGAATGAATTAGAAAAAGATTTATTAAATCAAATTGATAAGATTAAACGAAAAAAAGAAGCAGCGCCTAAAAAAGAGGCTCAACAAGCACAAGCTGAATCGGAAAAAAAAGAAGAACCTACTTCTACCGGCGAAGTTGCATTTCAAGATCAACCGCCATTTCAAGATGATCTACCATTTTAAAAAGGGCGGTATTCTACCGCCTCTTTCAACCTAATAAAATTATTATTTTACTTATTGGATAAATAAGTTTAGTTGAATCGAGTGGTACCCATTCTTCATTACTTGCTTCATCAATATCGAATGTTATTTTTACTTTTTTGCTGAACTCAGATGAATTGAGTGTTTTTTTCAATTGTTTATATCGATCATAATGTTGGGTATTAAGCGTACATAGTTGCTGTAATCGTTCTGACAATTCTGTTGTAAATTTCTCAGAATTATTTGTATAAGCCATCTCAAGAGTACTTGTATTATATTTAGTTGTTTCACTTGGATACTGAGCTTCAGATACAAAAACTTCAATCCTTGTTTGATGAGAAAAGATTGCAAGATTACCAATCAATACCCCGGTAACAATAAGGCTTCCTATAAGTTTCATACCTTTTTTCCTTTAAATAAGGGGTGAAATGCGCTTAATGTTGTCTCACCCTAATGCAATGAGAGAACCAAAACAAGGGTTTATATACTTTATATATATATTTACAAATAGAAAATATTTATAGTATATTAAAAGAAAAAGAATAAAAGGGGATGGGAATGAAGTGGGCAATGCGTATGGGAGCCTTAATAGTATTATTAGTAGGTATTATTGGTGGATCCTGTGCCGACGAGCTGAATAGTATTTCTGTCTCAGATCAGCTTGAAAGCCCGTATCCAGGTACCCTTGTTAAGTCAATGCTCGATATGTGTATGCAAGCGTGGGCCGAAGTTCGTTTGCTTTCTAATTGCCAGAATGAGGTGGAATATGCCGATATTATTGATTTAATTGTCGGTAAGCTGACTCGTTTTTATGGATGTGTGAATATTTTTATACAAGCAAATAGGCAAACTATTCTGGATGATATTGAATATATCTCAGCATTGACTCAGGCGCTTGGTGCTGAGATTCGAGCTGCAGAACGAATTGATCCTCAATATCGCGTAGCACTGAAACTTGTTGAAAAAATTACCAATAAACTAAACAATTATTTAATTGGCTACAATCATTCTAATCTAGACTAATAACGCCTTTTTTAGTTCCAGCTAAAATGATGCCAGTAGAGCCAATTTGTCTAATCCAATGAAAATGGGTAACACTGTTCAGCGCATTATTTTGTAATATTTGTTCACTTTGTGCACCGATTTTCCATTCAAGTGTGTTAAATGGTAAGAGCATTAAATAATTTCTATTACATGGCCGTTCAATTAAATTTATGATAAAGAAGCGGCGTGCACCATCAGACCAAAAACGCCAACTTCTTTCAAGAGTGGTATATTCGCTATTTGTTGAATCAGTATTATTGAAAAAACTTGGAACAAAATTAAATGGCCCAGCATCATCATTACCACCAAGTTGCGCAATAGATGAACGTTCGCATGTTTGATAGCCGTATTGATCACGTACACATAATGCCCAGATCATACAAGGATTGCTCGTTGCTTTAAGAAATGGAACGCTCATGGTATTGCTATAAAAAGAAGTATCTATGGCAACCCATGATGCATTAGTTTGGCTTGTTGCTGCTTGTACACCGCCAGCTCGACTTGAGCGATATAATCCCGTATTGGTAGCAAGTACCAATTGTTCAGTAGTTCCTGCTGCATTGGTAGCAATTATATCGAGTGAAGTAAACATGCTGGTACTGGTAAATATAGGTGACGTTTTTGTAGCAGCGATAGCGGTAATATTGCTTGGGTGGAACATTGTTGCAATGTTGGTGGTAAATGGAATGCGGTATACTATATTTTTTATAGGCGTTGCACTACTTGTTTCAAAAGTGAGAACATATAATACATTCCCGAGTGTTTTAACATCAATAGTAGCGCCAGCTATAGTTTCAATCAGGTGCCATGAACCGGTTGAAAATGGTGCTGCATTGAGTGCATCTACTGTGCTATTAATGGTAAAACCTGCACCAGTTGAACTGTTAGCAAACACGTATAATCCTTGATCAGTTCCAGCAAAGAAATAATTTTGATTGCCATCACCATTGGTACGGCGTGAATATTCAAGTACACGAACTGATGCTTGTGCATGAGCAATGCTGGTATCAAGAAGATTTGTTGAAAGTGAATAATCGGTGGTTGGTGTATTGGGTGAAGTAACATCAGTTCCAGATGCAATACTTGTGCGTGCAAACACGACACGACTGCCACCGCCAAACAATGTATAACGACTCGTGTTTCCTGATGCACCAGTAAAACCGGTAGTGGCTTGATCTAAATCAAGAACAGAAAAACAACCTTTTTGCATTATTTCATTTAAACGAGCAGGCAATGAGGTACCAGAACCATAATTCCATTGAGTAACTTCAACATGTTGTTTGCTGCTATCAACACCCCATACAAATCCTGTTTTAACATCGATGGCAAAGAAACTTACCGGATCAGGATTTGGCGTATCGGTAAATGCATCGGCAGGAAATGCGCGCTTGGTCCATGGTGTCCATCCGCATAATTTTCCATTTTCATCATATAAAGCATGCGAATAAAATAATCCGGTATCATTATTGGTATCTTGTGCATCACTAATTAATGAAACATATACGGTGTCATCCACCACTTCTATATCAGAAATTGATTGATCTGCTTCAATGGGCAAATTACCTGATCCAACAATGTATGTTGTTTCTGTATTAGTTACCAAATGTGCAGGAGCTGTTGCAGGTGTGACAAATACGTTATTTACTAGTGCGCTATCTTTACGTGCCAATGTTCCATGAACGCTTGGTGTGGAAGGATCATCCACTAGCGGTAAGGCAAAAATTTGATTACCCACAGTGTTATAGGCACCATTGTTACCATTTACAATTAAATAACTTGGGCCAGGACTTGAATGGAGTGTGCGTAAATATTTGATAGAAAGATTTTCATCAGCGCCTTCTACGCCAACAATTTTATTAGTACCACCACCGGTAAATGCGCTATTTGCTGCAATATTGGTAGGCGTAAGTTTGCCCGTATCAGATACGTATGAAACGACGACGGCTTTTGCACCATCAGTTGCAGAAGCACTCGTGGTAAGTACTAAGCCAAGATATAAACGTTCAAGTTGTTCATCCCAGTGAAGGGTAGCCGTATTAGTAATGACTGGATCATTCATAATACGAACTTCATCAGTACTTGGATCAACTTCTTGTGCTTTATTGCCAATATTGCCGGTTGTTGCATCTTTAACTTCTAATGTGATTGAATCATCATCTTGTGAGATCGCAATTGTTGCAATGCCGCTATATGTATCGCCAAATACGCCGCCATTCGGTTGTACTACTGCAAAGAAAAAATCATTACTGGCGCTTAATGCAATAATACCATCTGCAGGATCTTCATTTGCATCATTAAGTGCATCAGAAGAAGCAGTTTGGGTGGTTTTTTTCAGTGCGATGCCACCAACTGATACGCCAGCATCAACTACGTAGCCTAATACTGATTCGGTGTTTCCTATTGAGGTAGCAAGTGCCAGAAGGGCAATTGCATCTGCAAACGAATCGCCAGCGATACCAGTAAAACTTGCCGGACGAGTATCGAGCGGCCGTTTGGCTAATGAAATAGTATAGTTGGTAGCATTGGAAGAAAGGCCCACAATAAAGTTACCGAGGGTTCGATCAAATACGCGGGCAGCTATTGGTTGGGTAAAGGTATCAGGCTCCGTACTATTACCCGGTACAAAGATGGTTGCTTGTAAAAAGTTTCCGGTGATACATAAGACAATAAAATACCAACGTATGTTCATACTACTCTCCAATGATGGCAATTAAAATTGCCAACCAATATCAATACCAATCATTCCGCCGCCATTACTTGTTTGAAAAACATGTTTTCCTCCAACTTGCCAATTATAAAAGACCGCAACACGCGGGCCAATGCACATATTTTTTTTACTAAAATCATATTCAGCCATAAAATGGAGTGTGTGCATTTTCCATCCTTGGCGCAGGCAATCACTGTTTGCTACATCAGGAGGAAATAAGCACGAATCACACGGCGTAAGCGTATCAGCTTGTTTATGATTGTACGTGTACCCAACCCATGCAGAAAAGCCGCGCAATGCATGATCAGCTTTGAGATACGTTACAAAAGAAAAAAGGGTACCACGATCAATTTTCGTGCGGCCTTTGGCAAGTTTAATAAAACCATTTTGATCTTTATCAGTTTTTAAGCGTATATCGCGGGTATCATTAAGAAAAATGAGTGCATCAAAATGAGCGCCCATAGTAAGCCATTCATAGGCACCAGTTGCTACATCAACGCTCAGCGGAATACCAACATGGCCATCATGTCCAGTTGCTAAGTCAAAAGGACGATCTTGATCAGTGCGGTGTCCGGTTGGTGCAAGCACACCAGCTCGCACGGTGGCATCAATATAATCAAGTACTTTGGTTTGTTCATAATTAATCGTCCAACCAAGTAGGAATGAAATATCGCCAATATCGGTACGATGTACGTTATCAACACACAGATTATATCGTTCAAGAATGGCTTCAAATGAGTTCAAAAATGCCTGCCATTCAATAGTTTGTGCATTGGGAAATCCCGCATCAGTTGGGGATTCATCAGTATATATCAGTTTTGAGCCACTTTTAATACATTCAATTTCAAGATGGCGAAAGGGCACATTAATCTGACCAAAAAATCCGCAGGCAAAATTTTGCGTAAACCAAAAGCTTCCTTCAACCATATTGAAATCGCCTTTAAATTTAAGCATTCCAAAATCATCACGACCTGGAAGCATTTCAAGCATAAGCAAGAGCGCATCAAGTTCGTTGGTATGATCTTTATTAGGAACGCCACTCCCTAATACATGCATATTATGGAACCCACAGAGGTTTAATAGCGAATCATCAGGGCACTTACGTCTACTTTCGTTGGTTCCTCCCGCGGCGATATAGGCTTCAAAGGTAGTAAGCCATGGTTCCGCCAGGCGAGGTTCATCGTATGATTGAAGAAATAAGGGCGCCGTATAAAAATGTGCATTATCAACTGCCCGAAGGGAGACAATATTCAAAAGAGCAATAAGGGTAATACATGGGCTGTGTTTAATCATGCGAATCCTTTTTTGCAAGTTCTATAATGGTACCCTATCAGATATAAAAAAAATCCGTTTAAAAAGAAAGATTTTTCTTTTGAGCTTTGCTATACTCAAATAGAACGAAAGATAGATAAAATGTGATATAGGTGGGATAGAGCGTGGAAGACAAAAAAAATTCAGCTTCTGCTGCTCAGCGAGCAGATCAAGAAGCAATTGATTCCTGTAAAAAAGAATTAGCTGAAGTTCAAGAAAAATTTATGCATGTAAGTGCTGATTTTGCTAATTTTAAACGGCGTGTAGAAAAAGAGCGTATGATGTGGATACGCAATGCACAAAAAGAAGTATTACATAATATTTTGAGTATTGTGGATGATTTTAATCGTGCCGTTATTGAGCATCAAAAAAAAGAGCGTACACCAGAATTAGATGCATGGCTTTCTGGGTTTGAAATGATTCATAATTCATTATATGAGTTTCTCAAAAAGAATGGTGTTACTGTTATCGAGAGTGTTACACACTTTGATCCTGAATTGCATGAAGCTATTGCACAAGTTGATGCACCAGAACATACTTCAGGAGATATTGTTGAAGTAATGCAAAAAGGATTTATGTTTCATGATCAATTGCTTCGCCCAGCTAAAGTTGTAGTTGCAAAATAAGTTTTATTTTTTGATTACTTTAAAGCACCAATCACTGCTTCAATAATAATTAATACAATAATTGAGGTGGTTAATAAATCTTCTCTGATAGAATCAATTTTACTTTGAATAACATTTTGCATGTTTTGTACTATCGATAACTTTTTATCGATAGTTGCTTTTAATATCCGTAGCTCAAGTTTATCGGTAAGTAATTCATACAATTCTGAAAAATATGGTTCTCCTACCAAACGGATACTACTTTCAAGACGTTCAGTAATAACTGAAATATCAACCCGTAAGCGACTCAGTTCATCAACTAACCCTTTTGAGAAGGTTCCCCAAAAAGGAAGATATGATTTAATTGGTATGTTTGTACTTTTTTCTTCGTATATGAGATTCATTTTTTGATCAAGTAATCGATCAAAGTACCGTAATTCAAGTTGTTGAATATTGGCAAACTCAAATAAGTCGATCAATTCTTCTGGTGATTGATCATATACAAAGGCACTTTCGGTATCAATCACAATGAAATCACCTCTAAAATAACCAACTGCCGATTCAAGAATCTCATTCTTTTGATATTCAGAGAGTCGTTCAGTTTCTAGACGCAATGCCGAAGCAATAGGACCGCCATACTCTTTTTTTAGTGTTGGTGTATTGATTTTTTCAGGTTGTGGATCGACTTGAAGTAACAAATATGATGAGCGTGTATGAAAGAAACTTGGTTTACTGATACATTGTTTGATTTCTTTGAAGAGTGAGCCAACATCACTCACACTTTGTTCTAAAAATTGATTATCAATTTCAGGGAGCTTTTTAGCGATATTTTGCAAGGTATCATTAAATGGAATTTTGTAGGTAAGTGAAATGGCCCCAAAATTATAAATTTTTACACTGAAGCAGCGGGCACTTTCATGAGGATGTGGCAACTCAACTGCAAGAGGTATATGATAATTTTTAAAATATTTTGGCGGAGAGTAGGGCCGATTAATAACCCCTTCACAGGCCTTTACTTTTTCGAGATTAATATCATCGCCTACATCAAAGGCATGAAAAAGATAAATATGTCCAGAAAAGACTAAATTTTTTGATGGCGTTTTGGGTGCCTGTTCAGGCATAATATGCTCCTTGCAACAAAATTCACTGATAACTGTATGTATGATACCAAAAGGAATAAGGGACAGGCAAATAATTGGGGTGCTCATATGAGCACCCTACTTTATTGAGTTATATTTTTTGCTACCTGTGTTGTTGCTATCTTTTCAAGAGAAGTGCGTTTAGCAGTATGGGCATCAGTTACTACTTGTTTTATGTTTTTAGACATTTTGCCTTTCATGTATTTATTTACATAATAAGTTGGCGAAACAAGTTTCATAGGATTAGACATTAGGGTATCAACTGTTTTATCTACCGAGTTAGTAATTTTTGGCAGGCTCCAAGTATTTTGAGAAATAGATTTTGTAATTTGCGGTAATTTATCAAGAGCCGTCAGCGCCGCATTTCCACATTCACTAGTTAGTGCTGAGTTAATGTCTATAGAATTTCCTAACACTGCTCCTAAAATTGCTTTCAAACTTGTGGATAAAGTAAAGCTTGGAATGCCAGATGATATGAATGCATTAGTAGTCCATTTTGCATTTTCAAAACCATTATATATGGTGCTTCCAGGAGTTGAAACACGATGTTGAACAAAATTCATTCCTGATTGTAATGCATTATTATAAGCGGCATATAATGTATCTACCCCAAGATCAATCGCTAAATTACTTGCACCGGTAATAAACGGGTGTTTGATACTTGATTTATTTCCTTCTCGTTCAATCAAGAATTTTTGTTCATCAGGAGTAAACATATCAAATGATTCTTTATTAATATCAAATCCACCAATTATTCTATTATATTTAATAACTGGTGCATGAGATCCTACATCATATAATGCCTGTGAATGAGATTCATAAGTAATACGTGGACTCAATCGACGTTTTGCAAGTTCATAAATGGTTGGCAGTACTAAACGTGCGGGCGTAATATAGCGCATAGATATGCCAGTACCGGGAATAGAGAACGATGTATTATAGATATCACGCGTTTGTTGATGAGTGTTGATTACTGATTCATACGAGGTAGGGTTATGTATATACAATTGTTCCAACACATAAGCCGCTGTTGCGCATAACGTTTCAACTTCGTCTTGTGTAAATACAAAAGATTCTAATTGAGTGTTTTCTGTAGGCCATAATTTTTCATATAATTCTTTTTTGAGCAACACACCACGATATCCTGGTGCTGGCCATGCAAGTTCTTGTTGTTCATTGGGCGCTGGATAAAACAAAATATATTTCGCAGGTAATACTTCTTGTACTTCAAGAGTTATTTCGGGATCATTCTTTAAGCGTTCAAACATTTCAGATGAAACATTAGTAAGAATCTCTTGTATAAGCGTATGATTTTGAGCAAGTTGCGTAAGAAATTGATACTGTGTACATCCTACTTCATCTGTTTCATCAGGCTGTTCATCAGGTATAATTTCATCTGCAGATAGTAATGCTCTACCTTGATTTTTAGCGCGTGTTTTGAGTTCATCAGTCAATGGTTTGATTGGATTGATTTGTGTCTCAAAGATTTCAGCAGCTTGCTGAGCGCCTTCATACATACGTTGTAAAAAAGACTTTTCTTTCAGGTCTTGATCTGATTTTTTATTCTTATCTACCAGTTTGGGTTCCTGAGATTCTTCTTGTGCAGTATTTTCTTCAATGATTTGATTTTGTTTTAGATGAGGTTGAGTAGTTTTAGGTGTAGTGAGAGTAACCGGTATGTTACGGGTAACCTGCTCAATGACAACAGCCTTTTCAGTCTCAGATAAACGTCCTCGTTTAGCTATTTGTGCTTGATTAATAGCTTGATTTATCAAAAGATCAATTTCGGTACCAAAGAGTGGTGCCATACCTAAAATTAAGAGTAGAAAAGTAGCAATGACGCCAATAGATCGGCGTTTTAAGCATTTGGTCATGATACAAACCCCCATATCCTATATCTTATCCCTTATGTACTATTCAGGGTATTCTGAATGTTTCTATTTGTCAAAAGGGTGAAGGTCTTAATCACGCTTTAAAATACTTAAAAAGGCCTCCTGGGGTACCTCAACATTTCCTACCTGTTTCATGCGTTTTTTCCCTGCTTTTTGTTTCTCAAGGAGCTTACGCTTACGGGTAATATCTCCTCCGTAACATTTGGCTGTTACATCTTTGCGCAGAGGGGAAATGGTCTCTCGAGCCAATATTTTGGCCCCTAAGGCTGCCTGAATAGCTATGGGAAAGAGTTGGCGCGGAATTACTTTTCTAAGGCGCTGTGTTAGATCTCTTCCTATATAGTAGGCCTTATCGCGGTGTACGATACAGGAAAGGGCATCAATTGGTTTGCCATTAAGTAAAATATCCATTTTAACCAGATCGGCTGGTTGATAGCCAGCTTCTTCATAATCAAAACTTGCATATCCTGAGGTGAGTGATTTGAGTTGATCATAAAAATCAGTAGCAACTTCATTGAGTGGCAAACGATATTTGATAATCAAGCGATCTTCATCAATATAGGTCATCTCAAGTTGTTCACCACGTTTTTCAGCGCATAATGCCATAACATTACCAAGATATTGTTTTGGTACAATAATCGTTGCATCAATAATCGGCTCGCGAACTTCTTCGATTGTTTGTGCTTCAGGAAAATCGGATGGATTTTCAATATGAAGTAACTTGCCAGATGTGGTTGACATTTCATACATCACGCTTGGCGCAGTAATAATAACAGAAAGTCCATATTCTTGTTCAAGGCGTTGTTTAAATACGTCCATATGAAGTAAGCCTAAGAATCCACACCGAAAGCCAAGCCCAAGTGCTGGTGATGTTTTTTTCTCTACGGTAACACTCGCATCATTGAGCGTAAGTTTTTCAATCGCATCTCGTAAGAGTTCAAAATCAGCATTTTCGACGGGGAAAATGCCGGCAAATACGACTGGTTGTGCTGGCTTAAAACCAGGCAATGACGTAACAGGATGACCAGTTCTATAAATAGTATCCCCGACACGCGCTTCTTTAACCGTTTTCATACCGGTAATAATATAGCCAACTTGGCCAGTGTATAGTGCATCCATTGGTGTTTGATCGGGATACATAAGACCAAGTTCAAGAATTTCATATTGGGTGCCACTTTGTGCAAGCGTAATAGGATCACCTTTTTTGAGCGTGCCATCTTTGATAGCAACCAAACAGATTACGCCCCGATATTCATCAAACCATGAGTCAAAAAGAAGGGCTTTCAATGGTTCTTCACGATAATCTGGTGGGCTTGGTATGCGCTCAACGATAGCTTCAAGTGTTTCCTTGATGCCGATGCCACTTTTTGCTGATGCCCATACAATTGATTTTAAATCAAAATCAAAAAGTTTATGCATTTGTTCAGCAACTCGTTCTGGATCTGCTGCTTGCATATCAATTTTATTGAGTACCGGCACAATGGTTAAATCTTGTTCAAAGGCTAAAAAGAAATTAGCCATCGTTTGTGCTTCCACACCTTGTGCGGCATCAACGAGTAGTACGGCACCTTGGCACGCATATAACGAGCGAGAAACTTCATAACTAAAATCAACGTGCCCCGGCGTATCAATGAGATTGAGCAAATAAGTTTCACCTTTGTACTCATAAAACATAGAAGCAGTTTGAGCCTTAACCGTTATGCCGCGTTCTTTTTCTACCTGTAGTTTATCCAAAAATTGGGCATGTTTAGTGCGATCAGAAAGAGTGCCTGTATACTCAAGCAAGCGATCAGATAACGTAGATTTTCCATGATCGATGTGAGCAATAATTGAAAAGTTTCTGACTTTATCAGGAGTAAAATTTTTAAGGTCTATTTTTTTAATATCCATAATAATAGTGTACGCAAAGGAAAAATCATTGTAAATCAAAAGATGATTGCTCTATTGTTAGCTAAAAATAGCGCTTAGTTAAGGAGCGTGTTAATGCTTAAAAGAATCTATAGGAGAAATAAGTGAAAAGAATATTATACTTAATTTCCTTCTTTCCTTTAACTGTCTTATTGCATGCTAATGAATATCGGCAGCTGGAAAAATTACGTCAAGCAGTTTACACTGATCAACGGATATTAGCTGATATGTCCAACTGGTTTGAGGGACAGATGCAGAAAAATCAGTTTATCTTTACGCCAGTTTATTTTAGTGCGCCAGCAGGCAAAGTAAGTAAAATAGAATGGCAATTGAAAGCGTATCAATATGAAATGAATGCACTATGGCGTTTGAATATCTTGCATAAAAGAGATGGTCCTGTTCCGGGAATTATTCAAAGAGATATGCAAACGCTGTTTGAAAATATAGTATCATACCTTGAAAAACAGATGGGAAAACATGCACCTGAACCACAACGGTTGCCAGAAGTACGTGCCAAGCTCCATTCAGTTGATGAAATTAAAGCATTTGTGAAGTTGTATAAAAAAGAAATGGCAGTTCGAATTCTTGATCGCCATGAGCGTAAATCATTAGAGATATTGAAACAAGAAATTAATCGTTTTATGCGAAAAGATAAAGTTTCACGTGAAGAAGGAAATGAGTTATTAGATGCCCTCGAGGTAGGGCGTGGAAGAAGAGCTTAATAAGAGAATACTTATGAATTTCAAAATTAGTGATTAATATACGCAAAATACCGGCTTATTAGAACGCGTTTAGTGGTGTTTTTCTTGTATTATATTGCTATCTGAGGTATCCTAACAGTATTATTTTTCCCGTGACAAAATGCGTTATTATTTTAAATTCTTGTAAAAAGGACTGGTGAGATTATGGAATCGGCAAACAATCAAGGAAAGACTAAAAATTCGTTAATTAGACCAGTATTGATAGAAGACGAGTTGAAGGAGTCGTTTCTTGATTATGCAATGTCCGTTGTAGTGAGCCGGGCGATTCCAGATATTCGCGATGGACTTAAACCAGTTCATCGTCGCGTACTGTATGCGATGTATAAACAAGGATTTAGTTATAATAAACCATACCATAAATCAGTACGTGTAGTTGGTGACGTACTTGGTAAATATCACCCGCATGGTGATCAAGCAGTGTACAATACTATGGTTGGTATGGTGCAAGAATTTTCTCGCCGTTATCCGTTACTTGATGGGCAAGGTAACTGGGGTTCGGTTGATGGTGATAATGCGGCGGCAATGCGTTATACCGAAGTTCGTATGGCAAAAATCGCCCAGGATATTTTAGCTGATTTAGAAAAAAATACGGTTGAATTTGTACCAAACTTTGATGATTCAACAACTGAGCCAGTTATTCTGCCAAGTAAAGTTCCTTTATTACTCGTGAATGGTACTACTGGTATTGCAGTTGGGATGGCAACTTCTATACCGCCGCACAATTTAGGTGAGGTATTAGATGGCTGTTTAACTATTTTAGAAAATCCACAAATTACTGATGAAGAATTATTTAAATTAATCCCTGCACCTGATTTTCCAACCGGCGGGATAATTTGTGGGCGTTCAGGAATTGTAAAAGCATACCAAACTGGGCGTGGTAAACTAATTTTACGTGGTGTGGTTGAGGTTCAAGAAAATAAAAAATCAAATCGCTTAATTATTACTGAATTACCATATACGGTTAATAAAGCAGATCTTTCAGTAAAAATTGCTGATCTCGTTCGTAATAAAGTAATTGATGGTATTACCAATATCAAAGATGAATCGAACCGTGCTGGCATGCGATTAATTATTGATTTGAAAAAAGGTGAAATACCTCAAGTTATTTTAAATCAATTATATAAACATACGCAATTACAAACATCAGTTTCTATTTTGATGCTTGGATTGCTTAATAAGCGGCCACTGGTATTTACCTTACGCCAATTACTTGAACAGTTTTTATATCACCGCAAAGAAGTGGTACATCGCCGTACGGTATTTGATCTGAATAAAGCGCAAGCGCGTGAACATATTCTCGCTGGGTTTATTATTGCGCTTGATAATATCGATGAAGTAATTGCCTTGATTAAGGCATCGAAAGCGGCAGAAGATGCGATTGCACAATTGAATAAACGCTTTTTACTTACGCCGGCACAAGGTAAAGCCATTCTTGAAATGCGTTTACAACGTTTAACGGGCCTTGAACAAGAAAAAATTCATACTGAGATGGTGGAACTTAAAAAATTGATTATTTATTTAAAATCAATTATTGAAAATGAATCAATTCTTAAACAAGAAATTATTAAAGAGCTTCAAGAAGTTAAAGATCAGTATGCAGATAAACGGCGTACGCGTATCGAAGGGGCAATAGATATTCTTACTGAAGCTGATTTGATTCCAGATGAAGAGGTAGTCGTTACCTTAACGCGTCGCGGGTATATCAAACGAGTGCCACTTACTGTGTATAGTGTACAGCATCGTGGCGGCCGCGGTAAGATGGGTATGGTAAGTCTTGAAGAAAGCGATGATGTAGTTGAAGACTTATTTGTTGCTCGTAATCATGATGAACTTCTTTTCTTCACAAATTTAGGACGCGTATATAGTCTTCATGTTTTTGAAGTTCCAGAAGCATCACGTATGGCCAAAGGGCGTGCAATAGTAAACTTACTTCCCCTTACACCAGGTGAAAAAGTAGTTAAATTGCTTTGTTCACGTGATTTTGAAGGTAAAAATTTAGTGTTGGTAACAAAACACGGCATTATTAAACGAACTGCTGCTTCTAACTTTGTGAAAATTCGTTCAACTGGTATTCGAGCAGTGAGCTTAAAAGATAATGATGAACTCGTATATTGCTCGCTCAGTTCGGGAACTGATTCTATTATTTTAGCAACAGCTAATGGCCAAGGTATACGCTTTAAAGAAGAAGAAGTACGGGTCATGGGACGGCAAGCAGCAGGCGTAATTGGTATTCGCTTGAAAGGTGACGATGAAGTTGTTGGTATGGAAGTTGTTGGTGAAGATACTGGCAATATTTTATTTGCAACCTCACGTGGTTATGGTAAGCGGGTAAAAGTTGCTGATTTCCGTGTGGCCCATCGGGGCGGTGTTGGGGTTCGTACTATTCCGGCTGATAAACGTAACGGAAAAGTAATCGGTTTAGTTCGTGTAACTGATAAATCAAATGTGTTACTTATCGAAGAATCAGGTAAAATTATTCGTCTCCCATCACAAGAAGTGCGTACTATGGGGCGTCAGGCTAAAGGGGTTCGGTTAATTAAGCTTGATAAAGATCAACGCCTTTCTTCAGTAGTTGCATTTGAAGAAAATGGTGATTCAGAAATACCAAAAGTTGATGCAAGTGATGATCAACAGCCGCCAGCGGGTGCTGCAGTAAAAGCAGAAGAGGCATCATCTGCACCGGAACAAGAAAAAGAAACAGTTAAAATGTCAGCGTTTGAGGTCAGTTTTTCTGAAAGCATAGAAATAGATGAATCAGATTTACCTGATAATAACGACCCATTCATGCAATTTTAGAAAAACTAGTTAGATTTTTTATTCAACTGTGTATAGTTATTAAAAAGGTGAGCCACGGACATGGTACTTCGGTATCAGTTCGTGGTTTATTTTACAAAATATGGATCATAAAATAATTCTTCATCTTTCATTAATACCGCATATTGGACCGGCAACCGTTGATGCGATTATTACCAACCGCTCAGAAGATATGTCACTTCAAGATTTATATCACTTGAATGTGTTACAAGCCATGCGAGAACTTGGTCTTTCTCGGAAACAAGCGGAAGCACTAGTATATGGACTTGCTGATAAACAAAAACTTGATCAAGAGCTGAAACTTATTGAAGAACATGGTATTTCATGGGTCTCGCGCTATCAAGAGACGTATCCAATACTTCTTAAAGAAATTCATGTACCACCAACTGTATTGTATTGGCAGGGTAATATGCAGCCCGATAATACTCAATTAATCGCCTATGTTGGTGCGCGTAAAGCTGATGCCTATGGCAAATCAGTTATGAACCAATTAGTTCCTGCCTGTGTGGAACAAGGCTTTGGTATTGTTAGTGGTGGCGCACTCGGCGCTGATAGCATGGCGCATGAGGCAACACTTATGTGCGGAGGGTATACGATTGCAGTTATCGGTTCAGGATTATTACAACCTTATCCGCGATCTAATAAGAAACTGTTTGAACGCATTATAACTCATGGTGGTGCGGTGGTGAGTCCATTTCCATTGCATACTGGCTCTATGCCCGGCAATTTTCCTGCACGTAATCGGATTATAGCAGGTATGAGTCGTGCCTGTGTAGTTGTCCAAGCAGCTCGAAGAAGTGGTGCACGTATTACTGCTCAATGTGCCCTTGAGCAGGGGCGAGAGGTAGGTGCTGTACCAGGGCCAATAGATCATACCTTGAGTGTTGGCTGCCATGAGTTGATTCAAGAAGGAGCTAAATTAGTTCAAAAGGCTCAAGATATTTTAATTGAGCTGGGCTATCAACCAGCTTCAATAGAAGAAAAAGAAGCCATTCCAGTTAAGGAAATCTCTATAAAAGCTCGCCAGGAACCGGTATTGGAGGATGTTTCAGCAACGATTATACGCTCATGTATTAAGCCGCAAACGATTGACGAGCTCCTTGAAATAACCAATTTATGCCTTCCAGATTTGAATACAAAGCTCTTCGAGCTCCAATTGGCAGGATATCTAAGCCAGAACATGGCTGGTTTGTGGGAGCGGATCTGATCGATAATTTTGCGTTTTTAATCTATATTGCTATAATTTATACTAATTAGAAAATATACTATTTAACGGTTCTAAGGACTTCTCATGCCAGTACCAAAGCGTAAACGGTCCCGTGCTAGACGGGACAAGCGGTTTGCTAATAAGGGAATCGCACCCAAACCATTTGTAATGTGTAAACAATGTACCGAACCAGTTGCTTTAATGCCTCATCAAGCATGCCGTATATGTGGGTATTATAAAGGAGCGAAAGTGCTTGTAACGAAAGCAGATCGCTGTCTTAAACGAGATAAAACACGCAAAACCAAACAGGCACAGCAACCGGCTCCTGAAGCAAAAGCAGCAGAATCTGCTGAATAAACCATATTGGAGGCGCTATGATCGCAGTTGACGCTATGGGCGGTGATCACGCGCCACATGCAGTGGTACAAGGAGCGCTTCGAGCAGCTCGAAAAGGTATTTCTATTCAATTATATGGGGATGAGCAGCAGATTGTCTCATCTCTTTCTTCTTCTGATCCTCATTGGAAACAACTTTCTATTCAAGTTATTCATTGTTCACAGGCCGTTGGTATGGCTGAAGAACCAAGCCGTGCTGTGGTGCAAAAAAAGGATGCTTCATTAGTGCGTGCCGTTCGAGCAGTGGTGGATGGCAGTGTATCAGCAGTGGTAACGGCTGGAAATTCAGGAGCTGCTTTAGTAGCAGGTACGCTATTTTATGGGCGAGCGCCCGGCATTCTTCGTCCCGCAATAGGGGATTTTTTACCAACGAATCAGGGTGAAGTTTTTTGTATTGATTTGGGAGCAAATACTGATTGTAAGCCAGAATATCTTGAACAATTTGCTCTTATGGGTTGCGTATATGTACGCATGATGCGTGGAATTTCAGCACCACGTATTGCACTTCTTTCCAATGGAACTGAGGCCTATAAAGGTTCAGCATTAGTGAAAGAAGTATATCGTCGGCTTGAAAAATCAGAACTT